>UMCT01037746.1_pt1 | contig 19918 bp, 19 predicted proteins | sample 1964291 | NCBI WGS metagenome assembly UMCT01 (sample SAMEA4835974, study PRJEB28245) | human gut metagenome | biome: gut microbiome; material: fecal sample | place: Denmark | collected 2008 | reverse complement strand
ACAGGGTCCATATTCCAGGTATCCTCCTCACTGTCAATAAATACAGGAGTCGCCCCCTGATAAGCTACAGGATTGGCTGACGCACAGAACGTAAACGACTGGCAAATCACCTCGTCGCCGACTCCTACACCAAGTTGGATTAACCCCAGATGGATAGCTGCCGTACCGGCAGACAAAGCAACAACTTCCTTATCCTGTCCTACAAAATGTTTCAGTTCATCTTCGAAAGCATTCACGTTGGGGCCCAAAGGAACAACCCAGTTAGTATCGAAAGCTTCCTTTATAAAAGCCTGCTCCTTGCCGCTCATGTGAGCAAGGCAAAGATAAATTCTCTTGTCCATTAAATTATTTATAATTAAAAGAAAACGATTATAAACTTTTTATAATTCTGCATCTATTGCCCACAGCCAGAACATTATCCGGGATATCTTTAGTCACAACAGAACCGGCACCAATTACACTCCATTTACCGATTTTTACACCCGGAATAATTGTGGAACCTGCGCCAATCCAAGTACCCTCTCCTACCTGTACATTACCACAAAGAGTACAATGCGGTGAAATATGGACATAATCATCAATTACGCACTCATGATCCACCGAAGCCCCCGTATTAATTATACAATGCTTTCCAATTCTAACATCAGATTGTATAATAGAACCTTGCATTATTACTGTACCTTCACTCATTTCTGCTTCTTTCGAGATTATAGCAGAGGGATGAAAAGCAATACCAAAATCCACATGCACGTTCTCAGCAACCTTCTTACGGATACTATTATTTCCAATGCTGATTATCAACGGTCCCCGAACCTCCGACGAATGTAATACGGGATAATTAAGAAGACTATGAATCGCTTCATTATCATCAAATAATGCTTCAATTCTCTCATTATTCGCACGTAGTATATCAATGATCACTTTGGCATGACCACTGGCACCATATAAATACATTATCTAATATTTCAATTATTTCCAGTAAAAGGTTCCATGGTAACAGAAGTATTTGAATTAATCCCTTCACGTACAAATACTTTCTTTATTGTTAAAAATATAATTCTCAAATCCAACAGAAAAGAGCAATGGTCCACATACCACACGTCCAGTTCAAACTTCTTTGTCCAACTGATGGCATTACGTCCGTTCACCTGAGCCCATCCCGTAATGCCCGGACGAACTTCGTGGCGGCGAGCTTGTTCCTTTGAATAAAGAGGAAAATATTGGGGAAGTAAGGGACGGGGGCCAATCAATGCCATATCACCTTTCAACACATTGATTAATTGGGGCAATTCATCAATAGAAGTAGAACGGACAAACTTTCCTATTTTTGTCAAGCGTCTCTCATCCGGCAATAAGTTACCATCTTCGTCACGTTCGTCAGTCATCGTTTTGAATTTGATAACTTTGAATATCTCACCATGCTTGCCAGGACGTTCCTGAGTAAAAAAAGCACCGGCTCCTTTATTGGCAAAATGTAACCAGATTACTATAGAAAGTAATATCGGCCAAATAATAGCCAGTACCAAAAACACTACTACAAAATCAATAAAACGCTTCAGAAAACAAGAATACATAATCATTCAAAATGCTTCATTATTATATCATAACTACAATTCACTGTATAATTAGCCTCTAAATATGAATATCCATTCTCTCCCATAATCCTAATCCGTTCTCTATCAGAAGCCATTAAGTCAACCATTTCCATGTAAGTTTCTATATTTCCACTTTCAGTCCATAAGCCAAAACCGTTGATTTTGGCTATTTCTCCTATATCCGTATTCCTGTCAGTAGCCATCAACACCGGCATTCGGTTTTCAAGATAAGAGAGCAAACGAGACGGAAAATTAGGAATCGTGAAACGCCTATCCAAAAATATCAGACCTATATCACATACTCTTACCAAACTGTCATATTCTTGTTTGGGAAGCGAAGGCAATAAGCAAGCATTGTGCGGAGCATTTGTATCGAACCATAATTTTATCTTCATAAATTCAGTGCCGCTACCTACTATAATGAAAAAAGTATCACTCCTTTGTTCATTGGCTGCAAGTACCTCTATCAAAAAGTCAATTCCTTGCGGACGGCCCAGATTTCCCCCATAAATAAAAAGTGTTTTATCCGTAGGGATATTCAGTTTTTGAAGCAAAGTCTCTTTAGGGCAGGCTTGCTCTTCTTCCTTACAAAGTTCTATACTATTGGGACAAACCTCTACCCTACGGGCGTCAACCTCACGGTTATGCCTCAATACATAATCTACGTTGGCCGGAGACATGCACCCGATATAGTCTGACAACTGATACAGTCTTTCTTCCTTTTTACGGAATATCCTATAGAGAAAACTTTTTTGGGAGAACATGCCCAAATCAACAGCATTCTGAGGAAATATATCCTTTAAAAGAAGATATGTCTTAGTTTCCTTCTTCTTCAACCCTGCTATTACTTTATTGAATGTTATAGGTGGAGTTGAGTACAGGATTAAATCAAATTCAGTATTCTGCCAATACTTTTTGATTGCCTTCTGATATTGATATTCCAAGAGTAACGTACCAATCCCCTTTTCTATCAGATTAGTCTTCTGTATATTGAATGTCCATACTCTTAATATCTTCACATTTCCGCCATCCAGCATCTTAGTCGATTGATGAAAGCATCGTTCTGCCGGTGTTACAATATATATTGTATGCCCATGACGAACAAATTCACGCATCAGATCAGTATAAATCCCTCTTTCCTCTATATTCGAAATACGGAAAAGTGTCAAGAAAAGAACATTCATCTCCAAAGAATCAGAATTTTCTCCAAACCATCTTATTCACCACTCCTGTATAGCTCTGAATCAACTTCACAACCTTAGTCGATACATTCTCATCGGTGTAGTTCGGCACAGGTAATCCATTATCACCATTCTTATTCATCTCCACGGCCGTGTCAACTGCCTGTAACAATGACTGTTCATCGATACCGGCCAAAATAAAACAGCCTTTATCCATCGCTTCCGGACGTTCCGTACTGGTACGAATGCAGACTGCCGGAAAAGAGTGCCCTATCGAAGTAAAAAAAGAACTTTCCTCGGGCAGCGTGCCGCTATCCGATACCACGACGTAAGCGTTCATCTGCAAACAGTTGTAATCGTGGAAACCGAGTGGTTCATGTTGAATCACACGCCTGTCAAGTTCAAATTTACTCGACTCCAGGCGTTTCCTGCTACGGGGATGACAACTGTAAAGAATCGGCATGTTATATCTCTCTGCCATGGAATTAATTGCCCTAAAGAGCGATAAGAAATTCTTCTCCGTATCAATATTTTCCTCCCTATGAGCAGAAAGTAATATGTATCGTCCTTTTTCCAAATTCAATTTCCTATGAATATCCGAAGATTTTATCTCTTCCAGGTTTTCATACAACACCTCAGCCATGGGAGAACCTGTCACATAGGTGCGCTCCTTTGCCACACCCGAAGCATTCAAATATCTACGCGCATGTTCTGAATAACAAAGGTTTACATCCGAAATAATATCCACTATCCTGCGATTGGTTTCTTCCGGCAGACACTCGTCAAAGCAACGGTTGCCAGCTTCCATGTGGAAGATGGGGATATGAAGGCGTTTAGCACCTATCACACTTAAACAGGAATTAGTGTCACCCAATACCAATACGGCATCCGGCTTCACTTGCACCATCAGTTTATAGCTGGCATTGATAATATTCCCCATTGTCGCACCAAGATCATCCCCCACTGCATCCATATACACATCAGGATCTTTCAGCTTCAAATCATGGAAAAACACACCATTCAGATTATAATCATAATTTTGTCCGGTATGCGCCAGAATACAGTCAAAATACTTACGGCACTTATTGATGACGGCCGCCAGACGGATAATTTCCGGTCGAGTGCCTACTATAATCAAGAGTTTCAACTTACCGTTCTCCTGAAACTTGATATCAGAATAATCCAACTTTATATCCATTGTTCTAAACTTTTTCAAAATAAGTATCCGGACGTTCCGGGTCAAAACATTCATTGCACCACATAAAAGTCACTAAATCTTCCGTTTCAGAAAGGTTAACTATATTGTGTGTATATCCGGGAATCATCTCCACCGCCTCTATTTTTTCACCGCTCACTTCGAAGTTCACCACATCGTCCGTTCCTATCTTTCGTAGCTGTATCAGCCCATGTCCGCTCACCACCACAAACTTTTCGTTCTTGGTATGATGCCAATGTTGCCCTTTTGTGATGCCCGGTTTAGAAATGTTCACTGAGAACTGTCCACGGTCGGCAGTACGGATGATTTCAGTAAAACTGCCACGATCGTCCACATTCATCTTCAAAGGATAACAGAATTTATCTTTTGGCAAATATGAAAGATAGGTAGAATAAAGTTTCTTCGTAAAAGCATCGCTCAAATCAGGCACTGCCAAAGTATCGGACATCTGCCTGAAAGATTTTATCAGCTTCACAATATCACCAAGAGTTATCGTATGCACCACAGGCACTGTACAATACTCCTCCACACAATGCTCTTTGCCCTTCAATGCTGAAATCAATTCGTCCACCACATCGTCTATATATACCAAGTTCATCACTACCGAAGGGTCACTAACCTGAATGGGCATATCATGAGCGATATTGTTGCAGAATGTAGCCACTGCACTATTATAGTTGGGACGACACCACTTCCCGAAAACATTCGGGAAGCGGTATACCAACACCCTTGCGCCCGTTTCTTTCCTATAATCAAACAACAGCTGTTCTCCTGCACGTTTCGATTCACCGTAAGGATTGTCCTGGGCAGCCTGTATAGAAGATGATATCATCACCGGACACGTATTATTATATTTTTTCAGCGTATCAAGCAATGTGGAGGTAAAACCGAAATTTCCTTTCATAAACTCAGACTCGTCCTTCGGGCGGTTGACACCAGCCAAATTAAACACAAAATCCGCTTGTTCGCAATAAGTATCCAATTCGGAAGGATCGCTATCCAAATCATACTCATAGACAGTCAGGCTTTCACCCGATATTCCATAATTACGGGCCTTTCCATCTTGAATATTATGTAATTGGGATACTAAATTCCGGCCGACAAATCCTTGAGCACCGGTCACTAAAATTTTCATAAAACAATTCTATAACTTATTCACTCTTTATTTCCGTAGTCTTCGCCTTCTCCTCCAGTCCGAGATCTTCGCGAATAAAGCGGAGTTTCAGAAGAAGTTTCTTCATACCCTCCACATCCAGGCGAGCGGTATTGTGGCTATGGTAGTCCTCTATTCTAGCAATATCCTCATCACCTTCCGTAAAGAACTTATCATAGTTTAAATCGCGGGTATCGCAAGGAATACGATAATATTCTCCCATATCAATGGCTTTGGCCATCTCCTCGCGAGTAACCAAAGTCTCATACAGTTTTTCTCCGTGCCGAGTACCGATAGTCTTCACTTCAGTATCACCATACTTTGAATTTATCTGTGTGTATGTTTCCTTCAAAGCTTGAGCCAATACATCTAAAGTAGCCGCAGGGGCTTTCTGCACAAACAAATCCCCATTGTGACCATGCTCAAACGCATAAATCACCAAATCTACAGCATCGTCTAAAGTCATCATGAAACGTGTCATGCTAGGATCGGTAATCGTAATAGGTTTGCCGTTCTTTATTTGTTCCACCCACAGAGGTATCACAGAACCTCGACTCGCCATCACATTCCCGTAACGAGTACAGCAAATGGTCGTTTTAGCATCTTCACCCAAAGCTCGCCCTTTTGCAATAGCTACTTTCTCCATCATAGCCTTGCTAATGCCCATAGCATTAATAGGATAAGCAGCCTTATCAGTTGAAAGAACCACCACATTCTTCACGCCATATGCAATAGCAGACTCCAATACATTGTCCGTACCTATAACATTGGTTTGCACAGCTTGCAATGGAAAAAATTCGCAACTTGGCACCTGTTTCAGCGCAGCAGCACTGAACACATAATCCACCCCCATCATAACACCGTCCACAGACTGACGGTCACGAACATTTCCAATATAGAATTTTACTTTTGAATTCTGCAAATAATGACGCATGTCATCCTGCTTCTTCTCATCACGGGAAAAAATACGAATTTCCTTGATATCGGAGTCAAGAAAACGACGTAAAACCGCATTACCGAAGGAACCTGTTCCTCCAGTTATGAGGAGGGTTTTGTCTTTAAAAATACTCATAATATTATTATTTTTCAATATCTATAGTTTCATATTAACTTTTTTACCATTCAGCTTCACTATACAAGCAGGATTACCTACAATAAGTAACATTCTTCAATACAACAGTATTCGCACCAATTTTCACATTGTTTCCAATTGAAATATTTTCTAAAACGCATGCTCCACATCCTATAAATACATTATCACCAATTGAAGGAAGCCCTCCAGATGTTTTTCCTATTGTAACAGAATGCATAGCCGTGAAATTCACCCATAAGCCTAGCATTTAAGAACGTATTATAGGGATGCTCCAGACTCGTTATAAGTTGATATTTTTTATCAAACATATATAAAGGTAATGATCCACATATTAGTTTCAAAGGATAACTGATATAACCTAATCTATGATATAATACACTCTACAATAGGGATGATAATATAAAGCTCGCCAGAATCCCATATGTGTACGTTCTAAGTTTTTTTTAACAAAAGAGCATATTCATCCCTCAATATATACTTTTTATACAAAGCAAAGCCCATAATGGAAATATTCTAAGACCATTAAATGCAACAGCTATTAAAACGAAAGTATTCTTCATATACTTTTTTCATTAACAATTTGGTTATTAGAAGTAGAAATAGATAAATAAGCAGATGTAAACAATAGAATTAGCAAATATTTCTGATCTATGATTGCAATATTCATTGTAAATCCAGCGAACATTGGAATAAGGGGAATAAGTCTTCTCCAACAAATACTTCTTTTTCTCCAAAACAATATATAAATGAAATAAATATACACCGGAAGGCCATACATAAATAAAATGTACATATGTCCAATTTCAGTAACAAAACCTTCTATACCACACCCAACTGATAAAAACATTGGATTTAAATATGATAAGGATTTTATAAAATCCTTTCCCCTACCACCACTAGTATCAGATCCATCATAATAATCTACTCTTGATAACAAATTATCTATAACATCTGAATTAAAGAAATCAGAGATAATTGGATAAAAGTAAATTATTAAGAATATTAACGCTATTGTTGAAATGGAAATTTTATAAAAATCTGAAGTTTTTATCTGTTTTTTCTTCTTGAAAAGAAAAAATAGAATCAATGAAAAAATCATTGAAGATAATCCACCTATACTCATCGTGCAGAAAAGTATAAATATAACTAAAACTACCGCAAGCATCTTTGAAAAATACTTTTCCTGTTCTTCTGATAGAAAAGTTAATAACAGCGTACCTACAGCATATGCAACATTATTAGGATCTGCCCATAAAAAATTAAACCTATATATAATTTCATGCCCCAATGCTCGTCTAGTATGATTATCAACAGGATTTACCAGTATTTTAATACTTGCATAAGCCTCGCTATTTAAAAAGTAAAAGAAAGCAAATATTACTATATATATTATAGAATAAAAATAAACCTTATTAATTGAAACTCTATAGGTTTCAAAATAATATTTAAAGAAGAAAAAATACCAAAAAGAAGTAACAAATTGCATTAAACGTTTAAAAGTTGTTATAAAAGTAGTTCCGTAAGATGTCTCTACAGGATATACTACCGAAATCAGCGTACTAATAAACATTAGAACTACAATTAATGGGAAATACTTATATTCCCTAAATACTTTCACCCGACATCCTCTTTTTAAAAACCAATATAACATGAATGGAAGCGATAAACTTACCGAAAAATACGGGAAAAGAGGCAGAAAGAAAATATCAACAATAAAAATATAGAAGCAAAATCTATCTAATTTATAATCGGCAGTCATAATGTAATCAATGAGAGATTAGTAACAGAATACTTAAAAGCTAAAAGTTACAATTCTTACTTATCTCTATTATGTGTATCACATCTATTAAGTTTTAGTTTCGTAAGAACCAATGGCTGCCTATCTACTAAGACAGGTAAGAAGAAAGTAAGTCAAGATCTTACGAAACTAAGATATTATTGTATCACACCATTTCCTTAAAATTAGGCTTGTATGCTCTTTTTAGCAATTAAGCATTTTTACAACATGGAAACCTTCGGCATACTCAACCTTGTTCTGTGCTCCCCAAACGTGATTCATTTCCAATTTTGTTTGAAACAATCTATCAAACCTATTGTGCTCTTTTCCGTATGCTTCCAAAGCTGCTATTTTTTGTTTATAGTAACCGGAAATATCTACAAAATACACAGGATTATAAACTTGCTCACAAATATAATTATTACTTTGGAACGCCAATATATTCTTACAGTGCCTTGCTGCTGTGAGGCATAAGCGAGACGCTTCTATATGATCCTGGTTCATATCATATCTAAAGTGCATAAAAACCGTATCAATATTTTTCTCAAAGATTATCAACTCAATTCGCTGCATCACTTCTTTAGAATACTGTAGTTCATTACACTTCTCTGTTTGAAAGTCAGCTATTTCATGAATCCCTAAAATTTCACACGCTTTTGCACTACTAATCCTACTTGATTGATTATCAACTTTAATACCCATTTGGCAGAAATCGGTTTCATTATCTGTTAAAGTTAATTTATAAACAGTCTTACCTTCAGAAGCCAATTTAGCAGCCGTACCACCAGCACCCAATTCGGCATCATCATAATGAGCACCGATAATCAAAACATTTTTCAAGTTCATATTAATTGTTTTTTAATATATTAAATAATTCTGTTCGAAAATGCACATCGCACTGTTCTAATATATTAGAAGGGGATTTTATAGATTTATTCTCTCTAGAGGAGATTATCGCCTTTGCAATGTCTTCAGGTCTATTGCCATTATAAAACATTATTGCTTCTGCAATATCAGATGTCAAGACAGATTCTGCTTCAGAACATAACACTGGTAAACCAGCAACCAAATAGGTAATAACCTTAGATGGGAATTGAGTATTAATAAAACCTTGACTGGAATCAACTGGACAAACACCTAAGTTTAAATGTTTCAAATAATTAGTATAAGCATCTCCTCTCCTTACCCCATCGTATGAAACTTTACATTTAATATTCTTATCGGCTGTATAAACCTCAATAGCTTTAGTTACCATTTGAAGATCACTATCTTTACCAAATCCTAAAATATGAATATGGTAAGTTGAGTCTAAATATTTAGCAGTTTCCAAGATATTCAAACAACCTTTTTTAGGATCTAAAATACCTGTATACCCTATATGGTAAACACTTTCTTCAAAATAAGAATCCTCTTCAGATGCTTTATCAGAAAAATATTCATATGAATTATCTTTATAAGCACCATGTACAACCAAAAAAGGTTTGCCACTTCTATTTACAACTGGATTTAAAAGTTTAGTCGGGTATATATAAGCAGATGCATACTGTAATTGACCTCTTTCTTTTTGCGCCATTTTAAGTTTTCCAAAAATATCGCCATATATTTCCTCTACTTCCTCAATTACAAATGCTTTCTTAAGCTTGTTTAAGATTGGAAGCATCCATAAATTCCCTACTGAATGGTAAATAATTATTTTTTCATTCTTCTTGATATTTAAAATTAAATACATAAATATAGAGATGTTCATAACCAACACGTTAATAACTTTCAACAGGTTCCCTCCTCGCCATGTCGTCGGGAATCTGCGTATCGTATTAATCCCAAACGCTTCACAATTTCCTTTATAACATTTTTTGTTAAGTGTTTGACTCGTTGAAACTATATCAACCGCATATCCTAAATCATTTAAAACAGATATAATGTAATTTATCTTATTTGCAGAAGCTAAAACATTAAGCCTATTTTGATACTTGTTCGATTCTAAATCGTATGATACTATATATTTAATTCTTTCCATACTAACTTAAACACATTGATTCAAACATATTATTATATTTCAACCTCAGATCTTCAATATTAAGCTTTATCTTAGAATAGGCAATGCAGTTCTCTCTTACTTGAGCATATTCCTCATTATTTAATTCGAGTATTCTCAAAATGTCCTCTTTGAATGCAGAACCATTATCAAGAGATACACAATTACCAGCTCCATATTCATTCATGTCCAACCATGGAACCTGATCACTGGTTAAAACATAGCAACCAACAGAAAATGCTTCAGCAATGACATGACCATAATTTTCACTAAAGGTGGGAAAAAAGAAAACATGATACTTGGCAAAAATAGAATGAATTTCTTCATGAGAAACCACGCCCTTATATGTGACTTTAATATTTGCAGGTAACTTGTTTATTACATCTTCGCAATTTTTCCAATAGTCTTTATCTTCTTTAGCTCCGTAAATATCAAAAATAACACAACTTCGGATCTCTGATAAAATATTTAAGGCATACAAGAGGTTTTTCTTTGGGACAATTCTAGAAATAAAGACTACTCTAATTTCTCCAGAAATTTTATTTAGATTTGATCGAGAACACTTTGGCATCGAAGGAATATTTGATATTTCAAATACTCTTTCAGTATTAGATGTTAACCATTTTAATATCATTCTGGTTTCTTCTTCGCTAGTAGATTGAAAATGAATATTTTTCAAACAACCTAATATTCTCAAAAGTATTAAATATACAACTTTTTTATATTTCTTTTTAAACGCACCACTACATAACTCACCTCTCGGTGCCAGAAGCACATTTACCCTATATTTTTTACTTAAAAGAAGACATGATACAATACATTTTTGAAATAGACCTTGAAGATATATTAAATCAGGTGAGAGTTCTTTTATAACATTTTCAAAGTTTGACTTATTGTAATCTGCATCACTGAGATATAAGACTTTACAATTACCCCGATTGTTCCATCCATCCATTATATCTTGATACTTTTCTTTGTTTCCTAAATCATGATTAGTTGTAACAATAAAAATTTGATTATCATTATTGCTAATCAAAGAACAGAAATTATCAATACTAACAGGAGGTCCTCCATATTTTTTCCCTGGAAAAAAACCTGCCATAAATATTAAAATTTTCATATTTCAAAAGTCTATAAAATATTCATGATGATAATCATTAACTATTACATTGTTCGTAACGACTTACAATCTTATCAAAATGACGTTTGCAAGCATCACCATCTACATATTTATGATATTTTTCTACAATTTGTTCTGAGGGTAACATTGTTTTTGGTTGTATAATACATTGTTTAATCGCATCAAACAACTCGTCTTCTGATTCGCATATTCTACCCGCTGGAGCATCATGGAGATCATAATAATATCCTGCATCTTCATCAGCAAAATTATCATAAAAATAATGTAGTAACGGCCGTCTCAGTAAAAGCCAGTCCATCCAAACACTGGAATAGTCTGTAATCATAACGTCTGAGTTAATCATTACACATTGAGGGTCAAGTTCCTTTTTTGTTACATCTATAACAACATCATTACTCTCTGAATCAATGATTTGGGAAATCATATTGGGATGTTGCTTTATCAATACCACTACATCATGTTCTCGCAACCATTTTTGTTTTTCTTCGTCATGAATAAATAAAGTCGGCGATGGTTTACCTTTTCCATAGGCCCGATGTGTAGGCATATACGTAATAATCTTCTTTCTTTTAAACATATCGAAGAAATCATCATGCAATAATTGGGGGGTAAACAGAATGTCATTTCGTGGAGAACCGAGCACTATAATCTCACATTCAGGATTAAACTCTTTGCGAGTAAACTGACTTATAAAATCCGAACAACAAGAAACAAATGCAGAATCATTATGAGATGGCAAATCGAAAAGGTACCGCCTCAACACCCCTTTTATCTTTTCAGATATTCTTATTTTTTTATTTTCTTTTTCAGCAAGGCAATTTAAAGCTACTTTATACGCTTGCCCATGTGTTAAATAATAAAAACATCTATTATCCTTTTTAAAAGCATAATAAATGTCTGCTGGACCATGTGTAAAAAATATGCAATCCGCTTTAGCTATAGCCAAAATACCTTTTATAGACCAGTTCAACTCGCACTTTATACTATTTACTTTTAATTGATTATATATAGTTTTGTTTCGAGTTATATAAGTACAATCAATAGATTTATCAAATCCCATAGTATACTGCATCAAATTCTTTGAACCTTCTCCAAAGGTTCTTCCACCATTCGATGCAAACACCCATGTTTTTTTATGTACTTTTATAAATGGATTTATTGCTCTTGCAATGATTCCAAGAATAATAGCTTTAGGAGTTGCTATCATAATTATCAGAACTAATTTATTATTTCATTAATCATAAATGCAAGAAAGGAAAAAATTGCAACTTCTATCTGACTATTCACCTACTAAAAACAACCTGCCAATAAACAATGAAAGTTACTGATAAAAGTTGGTTCTTGACTATCTGGATCTTAGTCTCTTTTAAAAATGTCTCTTGTATAGACCTTACCCTTCACGTCATCAAGGCAAGCATCATAGCGATTGGCTATGATAGCCTGACTCTGTGCCTTAAACTCCGCAAAATTATTGACAACTTTTGAACCAAAAAATGTTGTACCATCTTTGAGTGTAGGCTCATAGATGATTAGCTTAGCGCCTTTAGCCTTGATGCGCTTCATCACACCTTGAATACTACTCTGGCGGAAATTGTCACTATTTGATTTCATCGTAAGACGATAAACGCCAATGACTACTTCCTTTTCCTTTGCTGTATCAAAAGTACCCTCTGCATAACTGTAGGCACCTGAAATTTGCAACACACGGTCGGCTATGAATTCCTTACGGGTACGATTGCTCTCCACAATAGCGGTCATCATGTTCTGTGGCACATCGGTATAGTTAGCTAACAGTTGCTTGGTATCCTTTGGTAAGCAATACCCCCCATAACCAAAACTAGGGTTGTTATAGTGAGAACCTATACGTGGGTCAAGACCGATGCCTTGAATGATAGATTGTGAATCAAGCCCCTTAATTTCTGCATAGGTATCTAGTTCATTGAAATAACTAACACGCAATGCCAAATAGGTATTGGCAAAGAGTTTCACAGCCTCCGCTTCTTTTATGCCCATAAAAAGTGTATCTATGTTCTCTTTAATAGCCCCTTCCTGCAAGAGTTTGGCAAAGGTTTTGGCATATTCCTCCATATGATTACCCGCCATCTTAATGATTGCCTCATTCTCTTCCCAAAATTCAGGCTGACGAATTATCTTGGGATAGCCAACAATAATGCGTGAAGGATAGAGATTGTCATAAAGTGCTTGTGACTCACGCAAAAACTCAGGTGAAAATAGCAGGTGCAATTTGCAATTACTATCTTTATCTTTTATCGCAAGCTTCTTCGCATACTTCACATAAAGCGAACGAGTATAGCCAACTGGAATAGTGGATTTAATAACTATTATAGCTTCAGGATTAACCTCAAGCACGAGGTCAATAACATCTTCAATATGGTGTGTATCGAAGAAATTTTTCTGTGGATCGTAATTTGTCGGTGCTGCTATCACGACGAATTCAGCATCCTTATAAGCTTCTCTCCCATCAAGAGTCGCACGAAGATTGAGATTCTTTTCTGCCAGATACTTCTCGATGTATTCATCTAGAATAGGGGATTTCTTCTGATTGATAAGATTTACTTTTTCGGGAATGACATCCACTGCCACAACCTCATTGTGCTGCGCCAAAAGTATGGCGATTGACAAGCCTACATAGCCTGTGCCGGCAACTGCTATTTTCATAATAATATTTGTATAAGCACTCAATTACATCCATTTCACTACATAACTAGTAGAATGAATAATTGAATATTTCAAGTTAAACTTTGAATTAACCACTTTATAGTAATACGACTGGTGGAATCTACTTTTCATAATTTGTGCTTCCCAGTATAATCCCATGGAACATATGGATCAAACCTCCCTCAATTGTATAGTTACCTTTTGCAATATGTCAGAAAATCATCCCAACTATTGAATATGTAATAAAGAACCTCTTTATACATTTTACCATAATAAAAGCATTTGTATTCAAATTAAGAATGAGTCCCAATTTTGTATTCGCGACATTGCTTAAGAATAAAATATCTTATATCAATTTCAAGTTATGAATAAGTTATCAGTTACTTAAATCGGTTGAGACATGCTATTTATTGTTTTAATTATACCATCTCTCAAACATACTTTAGGATACCAACCGAGTTTTTCAAGCTCAGTAGTGCTTAAACCAGTGCGTTTATAGTTGCAGTAGACGCTTGGTGTAATTGCTGGTATCTCGAATACAACCTTTATCTGCTTATCTTTACGAATGCTGACAAGTAACTCAGCAAGTTCTTTTATTGAGATTGGTTCTGTTTCATTCGCTAAGTTATAAGCTTTACCACTCTTGCCATTAAAGAGAACATAAAACATTGCAATTACAGCATCAGTAATATAACAAAAAGCACGTTCCGCTGACCCATCACTATTTAAAACAATATTTTCTCCCTCTATTACATTTGAAAGCAAGTCAGCCATGACACGACCATCATCTTTTAATTTCATACCTGGCCCATAACAGTGAGCAATGCGAACAACACAGAATGGGATTTGATACTGAAGCCAATAAGAATAAAGAAGAGTCTCTGCTGCTCGCTTACTCTCTGGATAGCAAGCACGATTCTCAAGAGGATTAACCACACCGTAATTATCTTCAGATAGCATTAAAGCGTCCTCATTCTTTCCATAAACTTCCCTAGTTGAAGTAAATACTATATTTTGCACTTTATTCTCACGGGCAAACTCGACAATATTGTAAGTGCCTAATAAGTTACTTTTAATAATGCCAACAGGATCATTCTTGATAAAATAAGGACTTGCATTTCCTGCAAGATGAAAAATATAATCTACTGAAGTTGGACAGTGAATCGGATCACAAATATCTTGGCAAAATAGCGAAAACCAGGTTTCTTTTAAAAAAGGAAGAAATAAATCTTCTGCTTTACTTCTTGTACGGCACAATACTATGACATGAATATTATAATTTCGCTCCTCATGCAAATAACAAAGCAAATAAGTTATATAAGTAGCAAGCATTCCAGTCGCACCTGTTACCAAAACTGTTTTATTTTTCAAGTTACTCCATTGCACAAGCGTATCAGCCATTAACTTCATATCGTCTTGTACTACCAAATCATTATATCCAAACATAATTATCGCTTTTAAAATCCAAAAATTTGTTGGTTCTCGTGTACTTCCACCATAGCACGAAACACGAAATAATCCGTTGGAGTAGTTATTTTGATATTTTCTACCGGTCCCAAAATAGTAGCCAGCTTATAACCATAATGACTCATCATAGTGCAACTATCGATGAAATCATGTCTGTTTTCCTCACGCGCTTTGGTATGCGCTGTCAAAATATCCTTCAACAGAAAACATTGCGGAGCACGTGCTATAAGGGAATCAGACCTTTTAGGTATCTTCAAAGCCCCGTCTTCTTGTTGTATCACAAATGTCTCCGTAGCTGGAATGCACGTAATACAATTACCATACTCGCAGGTAGTTTGTATACATTCCAGAATGGTCCGTTCATTGATAAGTGGGCGAACTCCATCGTGTATCAGCACCACACTGTCATCCGAATAATATCTTGTTGCACAAACCAAACCATTATAAATGGAGTCTTGACCAGTCTCTCCGCCCGGCACCACTTCTACCACTTTGGTGATACCAAACTTATTTATCAACTTGTACATATAAGGAATCCAATCCTCGATGCACACTACCACAATACCATCAATATTCAACAGATTATCAAACAGTTCAATGGTATAGATGATGATGGGCTTGCCATTCAGTTCTAAAAACTGTTTCGGCTTGGCCACCGTATTCATACGTTTGCCGGAACCACCGGCAAATATTACTGCTATATTCACAATAACTTAAACTATTTTTGGGATATGTAATTATTTACTGATTTTATCAAAGAATCGCAAATAGGTTTATATAATTTGCTATTGCGTATTTTAGTTAGCATAGATATTTTACCCTTACACAGACTAGTATGGAGAGAATCTGTCAATACTTTTACTCCACTAGGGGTCCATTCCATCAAATTCAATAACTCGATCAATCCTCCAAAACGTCCATTACTTCCACTTCTGCCTACGCCTTGTTCTAAGTTATCGGATGTAACGAAAATCACAGGTGTTTCAATACCTAAACAAGGTAATGCACAATGTATCCTACTGGTAACAACTAATTTTGCTTTTGCATACTTGCGGATAAGATATTTAGCATACTCCATCTTTTCATCATTATCATAATGAAATTGAGATTGCAACACTTCATGCCTAATATAATGGGCAGAACATAATACTTCATCATCAAACACTTTAGAATATGTATCATAAAAAGAAGCAAGATGTAACATTCTGTCCATCTTCGGAAACAAATTATTCAAACGAGTATGAAACTCGCATACAAATTTATCTTTCAAAGGCCGGATATGCGAATAATATTTTACCAATAAAAAGAAAGCCAGGAGAACATTATACCCTTTAAATAGTTTTTTCCCTCTTCCTAATTCATAATAAGGATCTACAAAATAAATGGAACCATCCTTTTCATCATCTTTATATTTCAGCCCAAGAGTCAATGTCAAGCATCCTGAAAAATAACTCTGCACACCATATTGCTCCAATACTGCCTTTGTCGCCATGTCACGAGCACCTATCGGTTCATATTGCTTTAAATACGAAACAGTTGAAGGTGATAGCATTTTATCTGCTATGCTCGGAACAATGTGCATGGATATAAACAACGGATTGATAGATGAAGAAGGTGGAAAATGTTCAGGATTCCACATAAACCATGCATTCATGATTACATTTGTTTTTTCGTCAGATGAAAAGACATCAAGATCCTCTCTTTCCACATAAGTGTCTATTCGATCATAAAACTGTTCTTGTGCCACACTTTGAATATAGTCGCCTATATTTTTAACGTCCCCTGAACCTGCACATACCAATAAACCATTTCTTCTATTCCTCATACACTTCTGCTTATCATTAATTATTCTTTCTGATTTTAGAATTCACCAGTTTTAGTATCATTTGCTTTTCATGCACAGTAAAGGCTATATAGTAACAAGCAGGAATATATATCAGTGCAAAGGCAGCACTACTAACAAGCAATTTGTACAATTCATCCCTAACCAAAGAAACAATCAAATACATAATTATCATAGATAAAAAAGAAATAATAAAAATAGGAGTTAATACTTCTTTTATAAAATCTCTGACAGAATAATCTACCATCGTCCGCATAAACCAAAGCCTAACAGCTAGATACACTACATCAAGACTGCACTTGATCTGCAGAACAATAAAGGGAGAAAATCCCGATTTTAAAAATGCATATGAAATAAAAACATTCAAACCAATAACGCAGCTTATAACCAATTGATAAGTTCGAATTTTACCAGTAGCCTGCACAGTCATCCACATGGGAGCTGAAAGAGTTTCAAGCAAAGCATATATCAAAATAAAAATGCAAAACACAGAAGTATATTCAGGTACATTTTTCAACCATACCCTCAAAAGAAAGTCGATATTGAAACATAGCGGACACACCAACATAAACAAGAGAAGATATGAATATTTAGATGTATTTGATATCAATCTTCTTAGTTCTGCCATATTACCGGTGGCATAAGTTTTTACAATCTGAGGCCGAAATGCTATCTGAAAATTTGAGACAAACTGATTTACTGATGAACTAATCTGATTGGCAATACCCATTGCTGCATTTACTGCCACGCCATAAAACACATTGAGCAAAAGATTCAATCCCTGATTAGCGCTCATCGAAGCTAACGAACCAAACAAACTCCAACCGGAAAAGCCAAGAAGTTGCTTGAATATAAATATATTCCACATCTTTTGCAAACGAACATAAATAAATTTCCGTTTACAATATGCCATTATACACCCTAAAATTATCCATGTTATTACTAACTGGTTGACAGAATAAAGCTTTAATTTATCAACCGTAATGTATAACAGACAGAAAGCATTCAGCAATTTCAGCAAGACTTCAACTATACTAATATAAGCATAGAAAGACATTTTTTCGTGTGCAATAATCAATGACTCATACGGAACTTTAAGCAAACTAAAAACAAAACACAGCACAGACAAATGAAATGCCCACAATGCCGCATCCATTCTTTCAACCGGCAATTGCATTTGATTATAAATAAACCACAGTCCAGCCAATTCTATAGTAGCCAATAGAATTATAGATAGAATTAAATATATGACTAAACTATGATTAAAGATGGAATTGACATTTTCTTTATTGTTTTTCCCTAATTCAAAATTATAGAAACGCTGGGTAGCTGCACCTAACGGTCCGCTTATGAAAGAAAACGCTACAATAACACTACCTACGATATTGTAAATACCATAATCATCCACCCCCAAGGCGTTTAGTACTATACGTGAAGTATATAACTGCACAAGCATAGTTACTCCCATACGGATATACATATAAAATGTATTTTTCGCTATTCGTTTGTTATTTAAAGATGTGGTAGTCAAATTAATTACAAGTTATTTGTATACATCAGATAACGGATACCTTCCATTAGCATTTATCAATCTCGCTTTATCTTAATCCATTCTTTCATCGATGGATGAAAGAATGGCATCATCGTCAACATCTTTCACATAATAAAATAATAGGGATCTGTAGACACCCTGAACTGCACCCCAAAAGTTTTATGTCCAACTTTTGGGGTGCAGTTCAACCCATTACGCAATTTCCTTATTGCAGAATTAAACAAAGCATATTTACTATTATTATCAATTCCGCCCATTTGGTTAAGCGCTTAACCAAAGAGAGAGACTTTGTGTTGTAGCTTATCTTTTTCAAATTCCTTTCTGTATTAGGGAAGAAAATATATGGAATCAGAATAATACGCAAGCTACCGTGTTATCAATTGTGAGTTCTAGTTTAGACAGTAAATCGAACTATCCAAAGGAATTTTATTCGTCAATATATTCCCAAGGATAGGGGTTGTCCACTACATTCTGAAATTCTTCAATAGCTTCTTGCTGTTCAACAGTAAGTGATGTGGAATCCCAGGAAGCAATGATAATACGGCCTTCATCAGCCAAAGGCTCATCAAACACCTCGCCATAGCAGGCAGTGAGCAGACGAAGTTTCAGTAACGAAGCAGGAAGAGTATCAAGAATATCCCAACAACGATCTAAGACCTCCTGGATATGCTTTTGTTTTTCACCGTGATCTACAAATGAGGCACTATAGCCCATCAGAAGAGCGAGACAAACATTAGCCTGTTCTTCAACTGTAGAACCTTTGAAACCGGAATTATACAAAGCCGTAGTCAGGCGATAAACTTCACCGTTACGACGGGAAAGGTCGTCGCTATAGACCGGATTCCCGTCCATACCTAAATACATCAGATCGTGCGCTGCACGCTGAAGAGCAAGTGTTTCTTCAGAAAGAGACATAATGATTTATGATTTATTATTTGATTACTTCTATAAGATCCGGATGAATGGTAGCAAGCGCAACGGCAATAACACCTTGTATCTCGATAACTACACGGCGATCACGTGCGCCTTTTACTTTCACGAAAATGCCTTCCTGCCCCTCGAAGTCACCGCCCGTGATACGAACTTTCGTACCTTTAGATAGATTCAGTTCATCAGGTTGGAAGTACATAAGATGGTCATTGTAAGTACCAGCTACTGCAATAAAGCGTTGCATCTCACTGTCGGA
>UMCT01065429.1_pt1 | contig 21069 bp, 22 predicted proteins | sample 1964291 | NCBI WGS metagenome assembly UMCT01 (sample SAMEA4835974, study PRJEB28245) | human gut metagenome | biome: gut microbiome; material: fecal sample | place: Denmark | collected 2008 | reverse complement strand
TCCGGTTCTGCTTCCGGCCCTGTTACTTCCGGCTCTTCTGCGAACGGGTCGTCACCTAGTTCCGGAATAGTGTTCGGAACGGCTTCCATATCGATAAAGAAATCGCGGTATTCCGGATTACTTTCCATAAGTTCAACCGCCTTGGCGTCCGAAGTGTTAAAAGCCCTGTATACCTTTCCGTCCTCTACTGACGCTATGAACTTATCCGGCTTCATCACATATCTTATGTGGCGTCCGGTAAGATACTCATTTTCGTACCATTTCGATGCGAACTGTCTGTCAAATCCGCACACTACTTCCAACTTTAGATTAGTCATTTTTGCGCACAGCGCCAAAATCTGTCCAATATCAGTTAATTTAGTCATTTAATTTATAGTTTAAATTGTTATGCCTTCGGCGTCTTTAGCCCATTATACGTACCTTCGGTAATAGCTACCATTCTATCCCCTCCTGCATTGTCCGGTGTCTTTAGAGTGATTGTAATAATGCCGTCCGTCGCGGAATCTCCTACGATTTCTGAGCATTCTAGACCAGCCATAAGACCGTATGCAAGTCTATTACCTGTTGATGTCATTACAAATGCCGCAAAAGTCCCGGTACGCAACGAAAGGATTAGATTTGATAGCTCCGCTACGCCCACCGCCCCTGTATTATCAATCAACTTTATAACAATGGTATGTTCTTCCGCCGTTATTATAGCGTCATTAATGCGCGCCGCTATACTAGCTGATATAGAGTTATTTACGCTATTTAATACATACCCTTTCGTTTTGGTGGTCATAGTGATTGCCGCTACACCTGTGCCATTTACCGAATAATTGCTAATGTCGGAATAGTTAACCAATATAAGTTCTTCTACGCCCCTAATAGATGTAGGTTCTTTCGCCTTCGCACAATCAAATGTAACGTTCTTGTCCAGTTTGTTAATACATGCCATATTATACCTCCTTTACGCTACGATAGCGCCCGTTCTTAACGTTGTGTACGTTGTCGGATTGAAGTGCGCGCGCTGCTCGCCTATCACGTTCTCCGGCGTAGATAACGTTATTGTTGTAAACCCACCGTTTGCATTGGCCTCTTCTGTATAGGCTGACATAGTAAGCCCGTACACTAGCCCGTACACACGGAATACATTTTTCTCTTTCATCTTAGCGACCGCCACGAACCGACCATTTAAAATGCGGTTCACGATATCCGCACTTTCCGCACCCTTCGAATAAATTGTAAAGGTTACAGTATCAGCAAGTCCGGCGGGCGCATTGTCGTTAATACGGGCCTCTGATGAGGCGTTAACGCCTTTCTTATTGGACTCCACTAAGATAGCTTTCCCGTCGCTTGACAGCGTTAACGTAGCTTGCCCTGCCGACAAGTCACGCGTAGCAATCTCGGAATAGTTGATTAGCAACAATTCTTCAATGCCCGTTGCGCCGCTATCGCAGTCCACTAAGATAGCCCTATTTAATTTTGATAAGCATCCCATAATTATGTAAGTTTAGCTTTAACTATTGTAGTCCATGCGGCGTCATCAAGTGTCAACCTCTTATCGCCTTTAGCGTCATCCGGTGTCTTTAATGTAATGGTAGTAAATCCCCCGTTCGCGCTGCTGTCCGTCGAAACGTCGGATATCTCCAAACCGTTAAAATACCCGATTAACTGCCGGGCCGCATTTATATCTTTAAATCGTACCGCCGCTACATAAGAACCGTCAAGAAGGGCGGCTAATATTTGTGCGGATTCTGTCAGCTTGTTGTATAGTACTAAAGTAACCGACTGTTCTAGGCCGTTAGCAACGTCCGTAGCCTTTAATGTCTCCAATACCTTTACCCCATTTTTAACAACGTCTACGGGGACTGATTTAGCCCCCGAGGCCAGTGTTATAGCTGATACCGAATTACTAGCACCTACCGTAGCGCTAGTAATATCGGCACGATTTATTAGATATAGCTCCGCAACGCCTGTTGCGCCTACTTCGCAATTATAAGTAACTGCTAGATTTAGTTTTTTTATACAAGCCATACCTTTTGTTTTAGTTGATTAAACGCCTGTGGCGGTGTATAATTTCATGTACTGTGGAACCGCTAACATAGCATCAGCAGCGAACACAGTAGTACTGTAATACTTGCGGTCTTTCGCATCTTGAATGAACGGCGCAATGTTCAGTGAGGAATCCTCCAACGCCAACTGAATGTTGGTTTTCGGAGTGAACGCGATAAATGACTGAACCGTTAATGTGTCACCCTTAGCGCTGTTAGATACGTGGCGCAACTCGTTGATTTTGTAACCTTCGAAGTAGTAGGCGGGTTTTCCGTCCTCCATGTTAGCCTGTGCCAAATGGTTATCTTTGGATTCTACGAGATTCTTGTACGCACGCATAACGTTGCTAGATACGAAAAATTCGGAGGTGTTCAATTGGTTTGCGCGCTGCGTGTCAATACACGATTTTAACGTAGCCAATACACTATCCGTATCAGTAGGTACGAACGTTCCGACATTTTCCGTAGAATCGTTCATTTGCTTGATAATGCCGCCATTTTTGAATACGGTGTATTCTCCTGTGGTATCCGAGGTTTTCAGACCGTCCAACCACACGAGACGCAACATGTCAGCCTCCAACACTTTCAAGATTTCCGACTGCATGAAGGCCGCCAACTGAGTTTGGTCGAATTCGTCCGACAAGTGTACGCCTTTAGCCACCATTTTGCCCCACAAATCTTGCAAGCAAACCACAATAGGCAATTCTATCTGTGCATGGTCGTAATATTTAACTTTGTCCTGTACCGAACTGTACTTGTACTCGCTGTCGCATCCTGCGGAACGTCTTACCGCCTTGTCCGCTGCCGAAAATGTCAAGATAGGTTTGCCCTTCTCTATTCCGGAAAGCACTGTTACGCCTGTGGAAAGTTCGCCTTCCAAACCTAGCGTTAAAGAAATAACATCTGACAAGCTGTCAATGTTCAATTTGTTTAAGTCACTAAATGTAAATGCCATAAGTTTCTAGTTTTTTAGTTTTGATGAATTAATTATATTAACGCCACTTGTTACGGTTTTCCTTGAATGCCTTCTGAACGGCTTCACGGCTTAACTTGGTTTCCTCTTTGGGCTTCTTCTCGGTCTTTAGCTCGGTCTTTGCAGGGCTAGGGGTTCCGGTTTTACGGTTAAGTTGGGTTTTCAGCCCGGCGATTTCTGTTTTCAGCGCGGTAACTTCGGCTTGTAGCGTTGCGAGTTCTTCCGGTGTAGGTGTTTTCTTCTCTTCCTTGTCTTCGGTATCCTCTGCGAGTTTTTCCGGTTCTTCTACCTCTACGTTTTTGACTCCTGCGATTACACCACCCTCAACGACTAGAATAATATCCCCGTCCGGCGTGGTAATTTGATAATCCCCGTCCGGCGCCGGGTTTCCGTCCGCTAGTGTAACGGCGTCACCTACTTGCACCTCGTCACCTGCTGCGGAAACTACAATTTCGGTTCCGTCTACGGTCGTAAATGTCTCGGTCGCTAACTTCGTCTTAGAGAAAGACGAAATCAGACCCTTAAATGAAAATTTGCTCATGTTCTTTGAATTTTTAAAGTTATTATTGCTAAATAGTGAACTAGTCGCGGCGGGAAGCCCTACCAAATCAGCGCTAAACAGTTCTGTCACCTCTGTAACAGTAGCGGTTTCCGCTTCATCATCGAAAACTTTAACGTCCATTTGATTGACGGATACGCCTAACAATTCCGGTTCCTTCTCAATCATGGCTACCATGAACGAAAATTCAGAAGGGTACGCGGTTTCCAACGCTTCCGACATTACTAAATCCGCATATACCGCGTTTTCATCATGCGAAAAGTTAAGGAAATGTCCTATATACCCGTCTAACAAATCTTCCCCGTTATGTGTACGGCGTGCGTGAATCGGTCGTTCGTTCCCGAGGGCCACGAGGGACGGAAAACATTCTGCGGAAATGACTAATTTATATTTTTTCCCATTGTCCTCGATAGCATTTTTGGTCTCTCCTGCCTCGATTATTCGTAATTTTTCAAACTTTTTCATGTAGTTATGTTAATTGCGTTACAAAGTTATGATATTAAACTACATTTAAGGGGCTATTTACCTATCAATTATATGCCCGCCGCTACCTGTACGCTCTGCGTGCGCTCTGTTTCCTCGTTTATGTCCGTCACTGCGACCTGCGGCGCCGGGACGCGCGCTACCGAATCGTACATAATTGCGGCTAGCTTGTACAGACTATCATCAGAAAGGGCGAAATTTGAAGGCATCTTAACCGTACCATTAGACCCCACCGATATTTTCCCGCCATTCGCGTAACGGTACACACCGGAAGAACCGAAAGAACGCCCGCCGTACTCCATGTTAAGCGCGGAAAGCGCGTTAATAGCTCCGGAAGCCTTCCGGTTAAGTATATACATGTTCTCGCCTCCTTCGGCCTCGAATCGCTGCCCGTTGGAACCTACGAACGTTACACCCCCGGCGGAATGGCTAGGCCCGTAAATCTGTCCACCCTTCGCGTACTTCGCTGACGGTGTGCGTACCTTGGTGTCCGGCTCCTTGGTTTTCGTAATGCTCATCACTTGTTTCATACCCGCGGCGACTACAATAGCGGCCTGTGCTATTCCTAGAAAACCGCCCTGTGCCAATGCCTTGGTAGCGCCTAGATATGTGTTAATTGTCGCCTGCACTATCGCGGCGGCCTTGCCCGCTGCGGATTCTTCGCCCAACAGTGTGGACAACTGCCCGGCTACGTCACCCGCCAAAGCTACACGCGCATTCGCTGCTGCCTTTTCCCTCTGTGACTTGATAAGTTCGTAGCGCTCGTATATGCTGTCCGTCTCGGCTCCTATCGCCTCGGCTGCTGCTACCTCTGCGTCCCGTTTCATATCCAGCCGGATAAGGTCGGCCTCTAGCGAGTTGCCCAACTTGATATCGTCTAGCTGCCTTTGGTTTTCAATCTCCATTGCCTGACGGTCTCGGTCTGCCTGCATCCGTGCGTCCTCCTCGGCCTTCACTGATGCAGCGAACTCTAGTTGCAGGGCCTTCACATTGTTAAGGTACTCTTGCTCTCCGATTAGATTCTGCTGCCTCTTGTACTTCTCGGCTTCAATTTGCGCGTTGATAACCTGCTGCTGCTCTTCCAATGACGCCGCGCCATTCTTCATCTCGTTCTCCGCAATCTGCAATTGCATAGCCTCGATAGCATCCGCGTACTGCTTTAATATAGCTTGTTGCGCTTTAGCCCTCTCATCCGCCGCGCGTTTTGCCGCGTCCGCTTCTGCTTTCTCTGCGTCCTCGGCTGCTTTCCTTCTAGCGTCTAGTGCTGCCTTAATATTAGCTTTCTTTAAGTCCGCATCCGCCTTTTCGTAACCTGTCAATTGCCCGTATATCTCTTTCTCCTGTGTGGCGTAATTGGCGCGGGCCTGCTCTAGTGCCGCTAGGGCTTCCTGTTCCTTCCGTGCGTCCTCGTCTGATGTGTACCCCAACTCATTTTGGGCTTTAATTTGCTTGTACTTGGCGTCTAGTATCTGTACTTCCATGTCCCGCATAGCGTGCAGTTTCTCGGTGGCTTGCTCTAACAGTTTCCGGCGTTCCTCGGTACTCTTGTTTTGGTCGGAAGCTAGAGTCTTTAGCTCCTCCATTTCCCTCTTTAGCCGTGCCATAGGTACGAGCATGTCCGTTTCCGCCTTGTATATTCGCTGCGTTTCTTTCTCTAGAGCGCTAGCACTCCGGGCGGCTTCCAATGTGGCATCCGATATAAGCCCTATCTTATTGAGTAGCCACGTTATTTTTTCGGCCAGCCATTCAAAGGCCTTTGCAAGTGCTGTAAATAGCTCGGTTATGTAGTCCAACAACCGACCGATAATCGTTTGGAACGGCGCAAATGCCGCCTTTAGGCTAGTTGATAAGTCGCTGTTACGCTTAATCATTTTTTCTATCAGCCCGATAAGCGTTAACACGGTTGTAACTATGAATAAAATCGGGTTCGCCTTCAATGCCGCGTTAAACGCCTGCACGCCTGTTATCCCGCTTTTCATCGCACCGACTAGCGCGCCAGTCCCACCGGATAGACCCTGCGTTTGCAAAATTCCCTCCTTGACGCTTTCCGCATAGTTACCCACGTTTCTACGGTTGTCCCCTACGGACTTCTCTAGCTCTTTCAGTTTGTCGGATAGCGCCTTGGTTTGTTCGGTAAGTTCTACCCCCTCCTTGCTAGTAGTGCGCTGCGCCTCGGACATCTTGTTAAGTTCCACGGTGTTCTGCGCCAACTGCGCACGGAGCGCGTTAACGCTTGTGGCTTCGCTGTCTAACAAAGTCTTGGTACTCTTAATCTCGGCGTTGTTCTCCTTCTGCGCGTTCGCGTTGTCTAACAGAGCTTTTTTAGTCTCTATCATTTCTTTGTTCAGCTTCCGAACTGACGCCTCGTACTTGTCTTGTGATACAAGCCCGTCAGCGTAGTTTTGATTCAGTGAGTCAAGAGCCGATTTTTCAGTGTTATATGCGGCTTGTAAATCTTTTTTAGTTTTTGCAAGCGCTATACTCTTTGCTATCAGAGCGTCGAGGCCTTTTTCAGCCTCTGACGTTCCGAAATTTAAGTCTAATAATGTTACTTGGTCTGCCATACTCTAGTTCGTTAAATCCAATTTGTACAAAGATAGCTTGCAATCTCCTTTAGTTACATCATATTCGCCTAGGGATTTTATGTAAAAATACCCGCCCAACTGCGAAAAGTAATATGCCCTGTCCAACTTTAAGTTAATTACGTCCTGGTAGCTTAACCGGGCCTTTATCTTAACTTGCATTCTAGGCGCGAATAGCTTGAAGTGCCTCTTTATATACGTCCTATAAATGTCCTCTAGTGCAGTCACATACGTAGCGGTTCCACCCGTGGTGAACTTGGATGTTAGCGCAACTTTAGGAAATGCCATAAAGTTATACGCAAATGGCAAGCCGGATTTATATGCGTCCTTCACCGGATTAAGTGTCCCGGGCCCTATCGAGTAGCTGTACTTTACATCGCCCACCTGCGTTACAAGTTGGTCGGCAAACTCATCCGGAACTTCTATCGTGTCCACTCCGGAAAACCTATCGCTCCAATCAACTATGTATTTATGCCTGTCATCTTTCCGGTCGCGTATTGACGGGTGTATGATTGGCTCAATACTTAATGTCTTGTTCCGCCACTGCTTCCGCCAATGGAACGCCGTACACAGGTCATCCACCATTTTCCTTACGTCCGAATAGGGGAACCCCGTTCCGGTTACTATTGTTCCGGCTGCGGGTCTGTATGCTGTCAGTACTTCCGCCTTCCCTTCCCCCATATCAATAAGTTCCTCCGGGGCGTATCCGTTCGGGAATTTGAAGCATGACTGCTTGACCCCGCCTATCAGTCCTTTCAGTATCATATACTTGTCGCTCGTAGGCGTAACGAACGCCACGGAATCAAGCGGCGATACATACAGCCATATACGGTCTGTCAGTCTTGAACGCGCGTATAGAATGCACTCCGTTAAATTGGTGGATTCCGCTACAATATGCAGTTCCGGCAATGTGCTAGGAATGGTAGTTCCTGTGTATTCCACTATCATACGGATATCGCGCCCTACGCCCGACCGGATATTGAACCCGGGGTTTTGTCCGTTCGGGGCCAGACCGAACAATGTAGCGTATAGTGCTTTCGTTGTGTCGGATATTACAACCTGCGCAATGTCCGGATAGACATAGCCGCCCCGGCCTTTCGTGTATTCCTTAGGTACTAGGGTCATATTACCAGATGCTACATCATTATCCCACACGATTGACGAGCGGAAAATCATAATTGTAGGCTTTAACAGATCCGCGTCTATCGGTTCGGGTATTTCTGAACCTTCGTTATGTTTCGGTGTGAGAACCGGAAATTTTCCTTCCTTCCATGTAATATGGTCGTTGATAATCTTTTCAAGGTTGACGACCCGTGACGCATTCAGCCACCCGGCAAACATCTGTTCTACCTGCTCTAACTTATGTTGTATCCGTATTTCTTCGTCGCTCCATTTCCGCGTATTCTCGACTAGCGATATAGAGTAATTCCCGCCGTTGTATGACACTTTAGCGTAGAACTCCACATCATGGCCCATGTATTGGAACGGAAGCCCATATACGAGTAACTGACAATCGTAGAATACACATTCATGCATGCCCTTTTGCAAGTTAATGAACGTCCGGTCATTGTTGAGTGTCCTCGGAACTTTGATAGTAGCCGAAAACGCTACACTGTCACCTGTCATTGTGACGGGTGATATATTGTTGACTGTGAGTTTTACGGAGGACCCCGAGAGGCCCTCAACGTAATTTCCGTTAATCTTTAATTTTACTGTATCCATTTTACCCTGCTTGTTCGATTCTTATTACTATGTCAGCTATTCCCGGCCTTTGGAGCCCTACCCCACTGCTGGCGCCCCGGCCTGATTAATTGTAACCGAATATGGGGCTCCTCCCGCCATAGCCTGCAAAGAAAGTGTACCGGTACGGGCTACTCCCGTGTTAGCTAGCATGTACCCGTACATATATGTCTCGCCCATACGGAACATGTGATTGCGTTTACCCCACCGTACCTTCATATTAGTTATCTCCCCTGGCGTTATATTTACGAGTCCGGTTTTATTAAATTGGATCCCTATTTTTTTAGCCACTACGGTGGTGTTCTCCCTGCCGATAAAGGGTCCACGTCCCCCCGCGCCTATCATTCTATCGTTTTCGTCCAAGTAGAAGTACTGCACTTCGTATCCGCCTACCCCAATTATAACACTATAAATTTCATCCAGTGTATCGAAAGTACGTTTTAATCGTATTAGGTTAGACTCAGGCACTTTACACTGTTCCCATGTCTTGCCCTCTTCGTAACTTATCGAACCCTGTTCGAACATATCCGGGGTTAGCAATGTAGTACCATTAACTACCGCGTACCAACTTGGTTCACTCTCAACATACCATGCCGTATTGCTATATATGTTATTCCACGCGTCTAACCGTAATTGTGCCGGATTACTCCACGGGTTAAATTGTGCGCTAAACTTAATAGGAGCCCTAGGGGGCGCGTCCGGTTCAACGGGCGGTATATAGTTATCCATAAAGCCGATAGTACGCAATGTAATCTGTTGGCGGTACACGCGTTCCGAGCCGCTCCACCGTGCGCCCGTGTCGCTTGTAACCTCCATTTTGTACCGTTGTTCCTCGTCTATTGTGGGGAACTGTTTCGGCAGAGTCAATTCGATATTGGACGAAACTAACAACTCTTGGAATGCCGGATAAAATTCCTTTGCGTATGCTACGTTGATAGTCAGAATGCCCTGCTCGGACGCACCGCCCAAACCACGCATATATGTGAATCCCTCGTTCCAAAAATAGTCTTTGAAGGCGTACCAAAACCACTGCCCGTTACGCATATTCCAACGTAGGCGCGCGGCGCATAACATTTGGTCGTCGTTCGCCACGGTGGCCGACAACTTATTTTCATATTCTGCCACCGCTACCGTGTCGCCAGTATTCGGGCTTTTGACGGTTAGTTTCTTGATGTTCCGGATATCTATCGTACTGCCTAGGTAATACTTAGTGGGGAACACGTGCGGGCCGTGGTAATCGTCCACGGGTTCACATGTGATGTCGTAGTTAGTCAGCCCGTTATTCTCCCACGACAAAGACGGCATAATAATGTCGTATGGCTGTCCGGGGATTCTCGGCTTTACCGGAAACTTGAAATTGGTTCCGCCTATCGCGGGCATCATATGCACGGAAACGTCAGCGTTAAACAAAAGAAGCAAACATTGTTTGCTATTGTGCGCTATTGTCATTAATCCTAAATCGTTACCGCCCCCATTTACCAATGATCGGTCACGCGTTAACGGGTTTATTACCGTGCCCGCTATTGACAAATCAAACTCAATCTTCGGTGAGTACGGGATATTCTTTAGGAACTTGTTCATCCCTCCTTGTAAGATAGATATTTCCACGTCCTTCGCGGAGTTTTCCGGTGTAATGGTAATAGTGTACGACCTTGTAGGCCATACCGGGATAGGCTGTAAATAGAAGTTGGATTCATCTATCGAAGCGCTGCTTACCAACGTCTCGTTGATTATGGGTAAATATACATTCATTATTCAATTTTTAATGTGTCAATAATCGCATATCGTATTATCGTTATGATGTCATTTTGCAATGACAGTACCCTAGCCGGGTTAAGTACATCCGACACCACACCGCCGGGGTTGTGGTCGTTGGGAACCTTTATTCCCTCCTCGCCTATCATCTTTGCAATAGGATAGGCGGCTTCTATCGGTATATTCGCCCCTCTACGGTTCTTGTCCTCTATCCAACGCTTAATGACTGATAACGGTGGGCGCCTTCCGGCTGCGCGTCCTCCCTCCATTGCACCGACATAGCGCGGTGCGGTTATCTTCGCGTTGTTGCCACTTACGGTTAATTTCAGCTCGCGCCCGAAGTTTCCGGAAGCTATCAGGCCCTTCTGTATGTACGACTGCTCGATATCGTCGCGTAGCTTGGTTAGAAGTACTTCAATTTGTGTTATCGGATTCTTTGCCATTACTCGGATATATTAATAGTTATTTCCCACCCCGATTTAGGACTATCGTAAATATTCTGCCGTTTGACGACATTTGCAGCCCCGCTAATGTAATTACACCCTGCTTGCTTGGCGATGTCTGTAATTGCGGTGAAAGTCCTGTCTAGGACCTCTATTTCCGCCGTATCGTCACGTAGGTAGTGTGACGTCCCTAGCACTTGGATAAGTACCGATACCCCGAGCGGTTCGGGTGCCAAATCGGAGTATGTCTGTATCCCTCCGGGCACATCTACGAAAACGAAGTCACCCGTAATTTGGTTCGCTAGAACATTGCGGGTGTACTCATCTCCGAAAAACACGGGTAGGCCGTGTCGGCCCGCCCATGTTGATACGTCATCTAATATCCCTTTAAAAGTCATACTTAGTTTTTACGTTATTGTCATATGTGGGTTCGTTCTCGCTGCTGATTGTCCGCCTACCCGTCCATATCTTTTCTTTGGTTTGACGGTAATTTCCGACAAGGCGAATACAGCCGTATGCCCCTACATTCTTGTCGGACGTATCCGCATTATCCTCTAGTATTAATACGCCTCTTCCGGATACCTTCCCAGCTATTCTAGACTTTCCGTACATTGCCAAGGAAAGGGTATTAAATGCAATGGTGCCGGAAAACTCGGAGTCTCCGCACATATATACAACGGTATTCCCCGCCCGAGACGTAGCCAAAAATTTAGCGTTGTCCTCTATGTGTATATCAGAATCGAACTTTCCTTCTTCCGGGGTGGGGGAGAAAACGCCGTTATCCGTCACGTATGCGGAGCCGAATATGTAGGCATTCTCCGTAACGGAGTTCCCGCCAAAGTAGCCCGTTCCGGTGATTCTAGTATCTTTAACCTTGGCGTTACCCTCTACACGGACATTGCCCGATATAACCATTTCCGTTTCTTTCGTGTTGGTTATCTCGCAGCCTTTACCGCCTCCGTGGTTTCCGGTTCCGCCGAATACGTTTGTACCCGAGATGTTAAATGGCCCGGTTAGTTTTGCATCCTTGTAAATCGTGGTATTGTAGGAATCAGCTCCCGTAGAAGTAAGTCCCGCTACACTATCGTAGGCCTCAACCAGGCACCCGTATGTATTGTTTACGGTGTCGTATATTCGATACATACCTTCAACCTCGGAGCTGGCTAATTCGTAAGCCGTTCCGGATATGGTCTTTCTTAGGTCTACGCTAGCCTTCGCAAAGTCGATATCTGTATAGGTATTCTTTATCTCGGCGTTGTGGTAGATTCTTCCTCCCGGCACGTTGCACCGGATAAAGATGAACGGCATGTTAGCAGCATTTGCAGCGTCTACGCCCAATGCGGCAAGCGTACGGGTAGATAACGCAAAATTATCACACCCGCTAACGATTAAGTTTTTTCGGAGCTTCAAACTGTATTCGTCCAAAAATGAACCGTTATATGTAAGGTTCTTAACGTTCTCAAAGGTTCCCGCTAATGCACTTTTGGCGCTATCGGTCGTAAAGGCTACATTACACTGTGTGATGTCCGCATAGATGTATGCGTTGAACGCCGCGCCACCCGCCTTACTGATAACAACATTACTCTTGTCAATTACGGATTTGCGCACGCCGGAACTTGCAACACCCAAACTAAGCGCAGTAGCAACCGTCATTGCGCTAGTGTACCGAAACTCTACACGGCTGTCGTTGATGTTAAGTGTGCTTTCCGTCACAGGGTTTGATACTGTCACCGCGGCGGTTGTAATGTCGGCCACCCCAATAGTGCCCCCGGCCGTCTTTCGCACGATAACCGCGTAATAGTAACAATCCTCGGTAGTCACGGAGGTATCCGGACCTCCTGTTACCCAATTCGGGGATGCGGAAAACAGTAGCCCGTTAACATCGTATCTAAGTACTTTAATCTGATAGTCCGGGCTAGTTGCCTTAACGGTCGTTTTCGTTCCGCCGCGGTATAAAGTAGCTTTCATCCGTAGTACCGTTGGGTCCACTTCCTTGCTTTCCTCGTAGGTCTTACCTACCACAACAAGTGCGCCACCTACTTCCATATCTGACGCGGCTAATGTCTTTGTAGCAGAAGATTCTCCCGTCACAAAGTTATGTGCCCCGATAAGCGCGGAAGTCCCTGTAATGCTAACGAGTGGTCTAGGGTCAGTTACTGCACCCTCGTATCCGTTCGTATCTACAATGCTATCACCCCCTACACGGATAGACGCATAGCCGAGGTTTCCGCTGAATATCCACGCATTGCCCTCCTGTGACAATGTGTTCTCGTCATAGACTATACCGCCTACGTCGCCGATGTTCACGAATCGGTCTTGTACGCGAAAGGACCGTAGCGCCTTTATGCGCTTCTTGCCTTCTACTGTGATTATCTCATACTTTTTAATCATAAGTTATTTGTTAAAATGTTTCTTCATTTCCGCTTTTTCCTTCTCAACTTCTTCGTGCCTCTTGGACAATGCCAATATAGCGTCCAGGTAATTTATCCGTTTCGCCTCCTCGAACGAGCAATTGAACAATTCCGCCGTAGCCTGTACCAGCGTCAATATGTTCTTTGCCTCCCTTAGTGTATCCGGCTCCGCGTCCGGCCCACCTGCGCCCTGTGGGAATAGCGTTCGTTCCAAATCGTCGGCCGTCTTAATCTGTTCCCGTATGTACTTCATCGCGGTTAGAAGGTGGTAAACGTTGTCGGGCGAATACTCGGCCGTCTGTCCCTCAACCGGGGTGCACCACTTCGTAACCTTCTCCGTTGCTGTCTCGGCTCGGCGCGTCTCGATTAGCTGCCATAGCGTGACTTTCTCAATGCTCGGAATGACGTACACGGTCTTTAGTTTTTTGGTTATGAACGGGGAAGCCTTGACGTACTCCGACAATTTTTCCAATAACTTACTTTGGTCGGAAGTTAGGCTTCCCTCATAACACGGGTGCAAGTTACAAATATATTCTAACTGTTTGCGGTTATTATACCGACAAAGTGCATAGTACACGCGCCGAAAGACATTTTTAACCTTGCCTTTCCAGTTGGTTCGCTCTTGCAGTATCAGCCATTCAAGGCCGTAAAATCCTTTTTTACTCATATTCGTCAAATTCTAATTGTTCAACTTGTTCATAAAATAACCACTCCTGTTCATCCGTCCCGTCGTATTGTACGACAACGCCCAATACATCAGCCTCCAATACCGTTCCGGTTCTTCCGTCCTCGGTAACCTGCACACGCTCGTATAACTCTATCATTGTGCGGCTGCTTTAGGTCGATATTTTCGGATAAGGAAATCAACGCCGTAACGGATAGCGTCCCATGCATGGTTGTATGCGTCTATCGGCTCGTTGGTGTACAAGTCCGTCATATTGTCCTTGACGTATGAATAGTTATCCGCCTCGTCCAGTACGTTATCACTTCTCTTTGTTACGTGAATACGGAACTGCTTCACCTGCTGTATTCCAGCCTTGACGGAACCTTTGCCCTTAACACAGGGGATAGTCTTGCAGCCGTGCTGCCGTATCTCCACGATACTTTTCTGCTCGGCATTGTCGCATACGGTGTAGATGTTATGCAGCCCGCGTTCCTTCAGCGTCTCGGCTATTGTGCGGTTCAGCATTCCGGTACGGTAACAAATTTCATCTATGTACAAATCCCAACCACGCATGTAGATATCGACTATTGCGGTCGGGTCCTGCTGAAAGCCAAAATCAAGCCCAACACAGCGTTTTGTGTCCTCGCCTTGCAATTCCTTAGGCAACTCCTCGATAATGTCAATTTCGGGATATATGAGGCCTTCCAGCCCGCCCGTCTGTCCTTCACCATATACGCGCCACCAATTTGGGTCATTCGCGTTCTTCTCGATTGCCTGTACTTGCTGCTCGGTTAGGAACGGATTGTCTTTGTACGTGCTGTGGATAGTAACGTACTTGTCCCCTACAAAATCAGTCTCGCCCCAAAATCTTCGGACGGGGTTAAAGTCGATTATCACCTTCAGCCGGGTACGCACATCCAATTGACGGAAGATTTCCCTCGGCACCCGCTGCGCCTCGTTGATGAAAAGAATGTCCCGCGCCGGGCCGTGCACCTTGGCGGCGCTGTCGCACCCGAAGAATTCGATATATACGCCTTCCTTGACGGTGTATATCATCTCGGACTTGTTGAACGCGCTATCCTCCCATACACCTTCGTCTATCAGCATATTGGTGAAGTCACGTAACATACCACGGCGGACAGCTGGAAGCGTGTCCGTTACACAGCTAATCATTAAGGGCTCGGTACTTTCCCGTGCTATGAGGTAAAGTAGCTGTAACACGCTCCACGTCTTTGAAGAACGCGTACCGCCCTTACTTGCTATCCCTCTAATGTACGGGTCTGTTACCGGACCTATCATTTTATCGAATACACATGTACACTTCATATAATGCTATTTTCCTTCGTTTTCCGACACTTTATGTTCCTTCTTGAAGTCCTTTAGCTTTTGGACTCTAGATGCCGTCCTAGGGTCTGAAACCTGTATTGTGAGGCCCCCTTTAATCTCCTTGCCACCGGATGTATAGTCAAGTGCCATTTTCAGCCCGCGCAAAGAACGGATGTACGTAGGGTCGAACGCCTGCGACGCTGCGCCCGCGTCCATATCTTGGAATATCATCATACGGATATTGTCGATAGCTTCGGCGAAGCCCTTGGAAGCCTCTAGGCCGAACTCTTCGTAATTGGCTTCGTATATCCGCCTGCGGTCTGCTAGGTAGTTAGGCGCCGCACCAAGGAACGCGCAGAAGTCCGATTCAGACATAAGGCGCTTTCTCGGTAGGTCTAGTATGGTGCCCGCCATGTTACCGGACTTAACCACGTCGTGAACTATTATAGGATGCGCATCTATCCACTCGCGGTACCTGTTGAACGCTTCTAGAAGGTCGTCTGGCTCCTGCCAAATCGGAGTTGCCCCCCAACGGCGGCGGCATATCTGAAAAACGCTATTGCATCCGATTTCGTCGGCCGGATTCAGGTGCGTGCGGGATTTCTCGAGGCGGGCCTGCGTACCGACATTTACGGCCACCCCGTCTTTGCCTATTGCCACCTCCGGCACGGGCTTCCCCGTATCCTTGTTCTTATCTGTTTTACTCATACAAAAATTGATTCTTAATTATTGACAGCAAATATACTACATTCCTACCTCAAATATGCGCTAAATGCCTATAATCGTGGTTTACGTACCGTAACTATCTGTTTTACAGCAACTTAACGTCTCGAAACACGGGGGTGTAATAGATGTCATAGATGTGTCACAGATGAAGAATGACACGTAACGTGCAGTGGCTCAGCAAGTTACAGCCAGTGTCACAGATGTAATTGATATTTCCCTGGAAGGTAAAAATAAAAAAATAGCACCCTTAATTATTATTCATTAACCATAGTTAATATATCACAAGTAGTACTTTAAAATCGTTCATTTTTATCTCTATACAGTTTATCTATTACATCTATTACACTATATATAACTATATAAATATCAGTCAGTTACGTGTCACTGATGAAAAATCTTTATCTATTACGGCAAAAGCTTTGTAGCTTGATACTCAGCACTTTACGCGTCATTGATAGGTGTCACAGATAAAATCGATTTGTAAAGCCTTTTAGTAAAATCTTTTGAGAAGAAATACACAAAGCGCCCAATTTCCGTTATTTTCTCAAAAAGTTTTTTCTCAATTTTCTTTAAATCACCGTTTTCGTTCAAAATCGCCTATTTTACCAATTGCCTCTCAAAAAATTTTGTTTACATCCAATTTAGATATATTAACCGAATTTACTAACGATATGACAAAAAACTTTCTTCTCAAAATCTTCGTGTCATCACTAAATCTGTAATAACATAGAAATTTGAGAAGAAAGTTTTTTCAGCTATTCTACTACTTTACCCTCCTTATCCCTCGCGATAAAGTCGTATTTGGCCGCCCATTCGCGTAAAATTGCTTTACAATTCCTTAATGCCCTGCACGGTTCCATTTGTACCCATTTCCCGAACTGCCATTGCCACATGTCCAGTGATACCGTTCCGTCCTTATAATAGTTGAGGCGGTATATAGGGTTGGAGTCCACCCGACCTCTATAACTTAACGTCCACTTTCCAGGGCACCATATTCTAGGGATGTCCCCCATATTGAACTTATCTAGCCGGGTCTTTTCTGAGTCCTTGATGAACATTGTTTCAATGGTCGGTATCCGGTTTGGCCCCGTTCTCGTGTTCCGGTCGTCTCGTACCGTAGCTATCTCCATTCTTAGTTTCGGCATCGCCTCACAAATCGCCATAGCGTCAACGCGGTGATATGTGAACCGTGCGTATGTCCGGTAATGTATCCCGTTCTCCTTGCAAAACTTGAATAGAAAGAACTCATTTACATTTAGTATCGTGGCTATGTCCTGTATTACGAACTCTAGCGGTTTCTTTCTGCACTCCATTTGTTTCTGTCCCATTATAATCTGCACATCGTTAATGTGGCTATCAGCGCTAGCAGGAACGCCCACACCACTGTTAGTAAAATAGCTGTTAACATTCTCATAACAAGCCCGGGCAAATCTTCCGGGCTGCTCATCCACTTGCAAAACTTCTTAATCATAATTTCAGTGCCTCCCGTATCTTTCCAAGTAACGCATACATCTCGGTACGCGACAATGTCAGTTGTACTTGCGGATTGTTTTTCCGGTAAAACGTAAAGTCCGTAGCCCTCTTTAGATTCCTCGGCACGCTCTCGGCGTAAATTACCACTTCTTCGGCTTCCGCCTTCCCTATCTTCATACGCATATTATATTGCGCCTTTTCCGCGCGGTACAATGCGGTCTTGAAAATCTCATTTGCTGTGGGGCGTCCGGTTGCCCCGGCCTGCTCCTTCATTTCCTGCTCTCTGAATAAATGCTCCATGTCTGCCATAACTTTATGATTTAAAATATTAGTTTGATAAAGTAATGTAATACGTAATTGCCCAATAGCCACCAGGACAACGTCGCCCCAACGAATCCGCCTACCGCCGTGCACGTGGCATCCACCCAATCGAAATTACCGCCGTGCTGCGCATCTTTGAACTCCATTCCTAGCGCCAGCCCGATAGCGAGCCAAAAGTTTATCGCCCCCGCCGGGATAGCATAAAGGAAGTGTTTCCAACGGTTGGACTCTAGGAACCACCCGAACATTTTAGAAGTGAACGACCGTTTACGCTCCGGTGTGCTAATTGAGTCTTTAGGTACCGAGGCCTTGAAAACTATCACGACATAATTAGAGGGTATGCCCAGTCGTGCCGATTCTTCTTTAGTAGCGGGGGTTAATGTTTTAGATTTCCCGTTAACGGGTCTATATAAGTACACGGTACGTTGGTACGCCGTGTCGTACTGAGAGCCAACGTAGGTAAACATTTCATTGTTCAATTCCACAGTATCGCCAATGCGATATTCTGATGTTAAGTTTTGATTTTCCATTATTCTACTTTTTTAAAAATTAAGTCATTCCATATCTCTACGCACATCCACCCTCTAGGGCTTTTGCAAGGTTCGCCCCGCTTGTAGAACGCGCACCCCTCGCACATTTTGTTTTCCTGGCGTACCGCCTTGTAGGTTACGCCTTCATGCTCCTTGGTATCACCCGCGGTAAATTTTACTATTTCAAACTCTCCGTCCATAATTTAGTTTTTAAATAAGTGACTCAATATATGTTCGATAACCTTTACCGTCCACCCGTTGCCGCACATCCGGTATATCTGCGTGTCGGATACTGTCCACTCGTACCACTCCGGTACGGTCTGCAACCGCGCACACTCGGTAGGCGTTAGCCGCCTCAACATTCCGCGAAACTGTAATAGGTTAGCCCTTTGCACCGTCGTCGGGCAATCGGGTCTTCCACGGCTATCCACTATTAGATTATGGTCCAAATTTTCGCGATAGACACACAGGGTGTTTGCTTTCCCCCCGGGGGAAACCCCACGCACGCCAAAATCTTTTCCTTTCTCGGCGTTAACCCTGGCGCGATTAGCCATACCTTCCAGGGCTTTATCTGACACGTAGTACTTCTCGTCTACTTCGTCCTCCAATATATCGCGGATTAATATACCTTCGTCTTTCGGTTGGGGTATCTCGGCTATGTTGGTCCAATACAATCTTTTCCGGTTCTGCGCGGATAACAGGTTGCTGTTAATCATAACGGGTTCCACTCCGATAGCCTTGGTTAACACGGCTTCCCACTTCTTCGACATTTTTACATTCTCTAGCAGGAACTTAACGTCGGGGTTATATTTCCGTATGTCGGTCAGTATGCGCATATACTCCCAAAAGAGATACGATTGCCCCTCGAATTCAAAGCCCATTTCTTTGAGGTCGAGGTAGGTTTGCAGGTCGGTTATATCTACCTTATCGGTTGTAACCATACCCACCTGTTTTCCTGCAAATGAAAACGATTGGCACGGGCTTCCGCCTATCAGCAAATCAATCTTATCCAATTTTGATACGTCCACCTTTGTAACGTCCCCTAGTTGGATAGTATCCGGGAACACGTGTGTAGCCTGCTGTATGGCGAACTTGTCAACCTCGGAAGCGTAGTACTTATCCGGAAAACACCCGAGTTCGGTTAACGCTATCTGTCCGCAACTCATCCCGTCAAATAAACTCAATACATTCATTTCTTATACTTATTAATCAGTTCTTTAACTATGCTCATTAAACCGTCTTGTGCTGTCGCCTTTCCGCTTAGCACTTGTATTACCCGCTCGTCCACGGTTCCCTTGCTTATTAGGTGGTGGACAAACACGCTATTCTTTTGACCCTGCCTCCACAACCGCGCGTTGAACTGCTGATATAATTCCAGGCTCCACGTAGCACTGAACCATATTATGCGGTTTCCGCCCTTCTGCATATTCAGACCGTGCCCCGCGCTTGCCGGATGCGTAACCAGTACGGGAATTTTTCCTTCGTTCCACTCCCTTACATCATCCACGGTGTTAAGCCTTCTAGCCCCGAAAGGTTTCAACGCCTTCATTATCCGGGCTTCCTCGTGCTTAAAACCATAGGCCACCAGCACGGGCGATCCGTTCGCCGCCTCAACCATTTCTATAAGGGTCTCTATCTTTTCGTCGTGCACGTTGTACACGTCCCGTACTTCATCATACACCGCGCCGCCCGCGTATTGCAGTAACTTGTTTGTAAGGGCCGCCGCGTTTAGCGCTGTGATTTCCTTTGAATCTCCTCCGGTAGCGTCAAGCAGCGTTAGAAGTTGTTCTTCCTCGAACTTGTCGTATGCCTTCTTGACTTTCGGAGATAGTTCTACGTAGTTGTTAATGTAGGACACTTCCGGCATATCCAGGAAATCAAGTGCTTTCATTGAAAGTGTGATGTCGGATATCTTACCGCCTATCACTTCCTCGGTATCGGCCAGCGGCTTGTACTCGTAGATTATCCCGGCGTTCTGCCGTCCCGGTCGGAAGTAGTTAGCCCGGTAATCGGTTATTGTCTTTCCTAGTCTTTGCCCCCCGTCTATCAGATACATTTGCGCCCACAGGTCAATAAGACCATTTGGCGCGGGCGTTCCTGTAAGACCTACGACACGGGAACAACTCCGGCGGATAACCTTTGCAGCCTTGAATCGTTTAGCGCTGTGGTTCTTGAAACTGCTTAACTCGTCCAACACTAGCATATCATAAGGTACTTTTTGCCCGCCCCACATTTGTAAGAGCCAAACGAGATTATCCCGGCTAACCGTGTACACATCCGCTTCCGCCCGGGCGGCCGCTTCTCGCTGTTTGGCCGTGCCCTTGATGACAGATACACGTAGGTGCCTTAACTGCTCCCAGTTGTTAACCTCGTCTATCCACGTCATTTCGGCTACTCTCTTAGGGGCTACTACCAATACCTTAGTTACCTCAAATCGTTCTATCAAGTCAGACACGGCCGTTAACGTGGACACGGTTTTCCCTAGTCCCATATCGAGGAATAGCGCGGCGAACGGGTTGTTCTCAATATGGTTAACGGCCGTTATCTGATACTTGTGTAACTGTGTACGGTCTAGCATTATTCCCTCTTGTTGATTGTTTGGAACACTACGTTCTTTTCATCTTCTCGGCAGCCTTCGTCACACAGGAAGTCAAGCCCCTTGCATTCGGGCGCGCCTTCTTCGTTGATACTGTAAAATGCACATCCCTTACAGGTGTTGGCGTTCGCCTCTCTTACTACGTAGGTTGTACCGTCCTTCTCAAAGATTGTGCCTACACGCATATAATTTCTATCTTTATTACTCATGCCATTAAATTTTTAATTGTTATTATCTCATTCCTATCTCGTCCATGTACAACTCGTTTGCAAGGTCTTTCCGTGTGAACCGTTCCGGAAACAATTTCAATACCTCGTCTATTACATCTAGTATATCGGGAAAGGCTGACTTGATGCCTAACAGGTTGCACAACTCCCTAGCCGGGTTGCTCTTGAAAACTTCATCCGTGTACGTCTCCCGTAGTTCGTCTACGCCTGCAAGCAGCGTGGTATCT
>UMCT01030622.1_pt1 | contig 21297 bp, 23 predicted proteins | sample 1964291 | NCBI WGS metagenome assembly UMCT01 (sample SAMEA4835974, study PRJEB28245) | human gut metagenome | biome: gut microbiome; material: fecal sample | place: Denmark | collected 2008 | reverse complement strand
CCTATCGGAAGCCGCGATTCCCACAAGTTCGCCAGCCGCATAAGCGACCCAAACAGTTTTATTTTCCATACCTATCACCCAATCCATTCAACCGATTCAAGCCATACAGCCCAATTGAAAATATCTTCTTCAACATCATCGTTCAGCAACTTTACCAGTGCTTCACGGGGGGAGCAACCGAGATATTCCGCGACTCTCACCATAGACCACTTTTCCCATTCGTGCGTTTCCATGTTGTAAGTCTCAACCAGAGGTTCATCATCCAGTCGAGCATACCCATGTTCAAGCAACCAATTGATAGCAATTTCCTGAGTAGAAGCAACAAGGTCAGAATCTTCTCTAATGTGAACCAGCCAAGCCTTAGCCATAGTGTAGTCAGTCCTCTCTTTCTTACTTCAAGTTATAATCATTATCTACCAAAAACTCGTTCCAGTTCGAGCCATACCAGAAGATTCATGCCAAAGCCTTCTTTAGCGATGAAGCCATAGACTCCTTACTAATACTTTGGTTAGGAATCCAAAATTCATCTTGTTCAAATTGATCATCATACAGCAAAGCAATGAGCGTATCTTCCAAAGACTTATCCAGCTTAGCCGCAATCTCGCGCACGGTATACTTTGGTTCTTCTTCTCCCCAATCGCACACAATGCGACTATCAACGCCCTTCCAGCGGCCATAATGACGAACAACATCTACCAGAGACTTACCAACAATTACCGAGCGATTTTCATCAACGAATACGAACACTTTCTATTCCTCTCTTTCTGCTCTCTCTTGAGAACACCGTAAGTATACCATAGAACCAAAGAAATGTCAAGAAGAAAACCTTAGGTGGCAACCACCTAACCTCCCTTCCATTCCTTCCCACGCACACCTTTCCGCATATCCATCTCCCGCAATCCAGCGCCTTCCAGAATTTTCCATCCCTTCCATTTTCTTCCCCTTTCCATTTTTGACAACCACCAAAATTTGTGATATACTATATATACAAAGTGAGGAGAAAACAGACATCCATCCGTTTCTCCCGCTCTGCGCTCTCACATAGGTATCTAAGGTATATAAGCTGGAACAGCCACAGGCCGCCACAAGCTGGGTTTTTCCACACCGTGCCGCAGTCTGCGCACACGTCGTTTTCGCGGCGGCGCCTATACCCTAAGGCCGCAATAGTTGCGGCCTTGCCTCTGCTTCCACCTGGAGGACAAGCAAACGCCCTCCGATCTTTCCCCAAGAAGAAGAGAAATAACCTTCTTCCCTTTTTCCACGCACTTCTCGCGTGTCGCTCTTTTTGTATTGCTCTGCCCGCAAGCCTCGCACGTGCCACCAGCGACCCATCTGCGGCCAGTCCATCGCCCGCCCTTGCGTCATCTTCTGCGGCCTTCCCACAAACAAAAAATGCGGGCCCGCGGCATTGCGCCGCGAACCCGCTCACCACGTTTGTCAAACGTGCTCAAAAAAGCGTAGACTTCTCGCTCAAGAAAAACACACGTAGGCACGCCCGGCTTTCACGCTCTTGCTTCGGCCGCAATCGACGGCCCGCATTCACTACCGCTCCTTTTCCTTTCTCCTTTTTTACAAAGGAAAAGAAAAAAGAAAACAGAAGCAAATTCAGCAGGTTCGAATACATCGCTCGGACTCACTTCGTTCGTCCTCACGATGTACGCGATTGGCCCGTCGCGCCTCGTCCGCTGAAATTTATGTAGCAATTGCGACCCGTTTCGTACGAGATTGCGTCGAAGACCTCGCCCCGCTGGCGGCCTCGATGGAACGAATACCGAAGTGTAGCTGGCATATAAAAGACCATTGTCTTGGGGTAATCAAGGCAAGCCGCACTTTCTCCTACTTCTGCGTCTTCTTTCTCCCCCAAAATCTTTCCCCAAAAAAATTTGACTTTTCCCAAAAAATCTGATATACTATATACACAAGATGAGGAAAGGAAACTCATCCCTTCCTTCCGTCATCTTCAAATATGAGAAGGCAAACTCAACAAACCGATGGTGCGACCGTAAAGGCGCCAAGGCCGCAACCGGCCACCGTTAGGTGGCCAAGGAGAAAAACATTATGACTACTAAGACCCGTGATATGCTGCGTTCCTCTGTTCTGGAAACCCTGCTGAAGACCTTCCCCGGCTCTCAGATTGTAAAGGGCGGTATGGCTTTCATTAGCGACCAGATCGACGAGGATACTGGTGTGCCTCTGGCTGTCGTGCTGAGCATCACTGTGCCCCTGACTGCCGACACTGCTCGTTCCAAGGCTTTCGACTTTGATGCGGCTGTTGCCGAAGCGAAGAACGCTCCTGGCCGTCGTGTGGCAGATCCCGTGAAGAAGGCTGAGAAGGAAGCGAAGGCTGCTGAGTCTAAGGCTCGTGAGCGCAAGAATCTTGCGGCCCTGACTGAGTGGATTGAAAAGGGTGGCCTGGGCGAAGGTATGACCCCCGGCACCGTTCATAGCCACGCGGCCGAAATCGGTCTGGACGTTGCCACTCCTATGATGACCGGTAGCCTGCTGAAGAAGCTGGCGGAAGCTGGTGTTGTAGTGAAGGGCCGCGATGCCGAGAACAAGCACAACTGGTTCACCCGCGCGTAAGCGCGAGCGGGACGCCGAATGCGGCCCGACCAGCGTTGAAGATGGCGACCTGATGGCCGTCAGAAGAGCGTGTATGGAGAAATCCATACACGTTTTTTGTGTGCCTGCGGCGTTGCCAAATTTGGATACTACCTATTCCACAAATGGAAGGGCCGCATTTCATTTTCTTTTCCAAATTTTTCCAGGGCCGCAATTTCATTTTTGATTTCAGCACGAATCCATACCCAGCATTTTATTTTGGTTTACGCACGAAACCTGACCGGAAATTTGACAAAATTCAAATTTTGTGTTATATTATAAATGAAAAGTAGGAAACTACTTTACCAAACACAGGAGACGAATGACTAATGGAACGATATGGCAAGTGGATACGTTTACCAATGAATTAGGAGTTTCTAAATTTAGAAACAAATGACCTTCTTTATGGTTTTCTTTTTCTGTATTCTTCGTGGGATACAAAAACTCAAACTTATTTCTTCTTACAAGATGAATGGGAAAGTATGAAATATCTTTTCCACCAACAAACACACGATTCTTTAGACTCTATTCAAGAAGACTTCAATTATTTATGCGAACACGGTTTTATTCAAGAGGACAAAGAAAATTATGTGCTTACCAACATCTATTAGGCCGCGCCTATTGAAAGCGGAATAATTGAATTGTTGGTTCAAACATGTCAGCCGCATATTATACACATATATTCAATTCTACTTAGTGGAGACTCTTATTTTCATAAATTCCATAAAAAACCCTATAGTTTTTCGGCCGCAGGTATTAGGCGGCGGCTCAATTGTTTTAGCAATCATAGCAAAAGATTAGATAGAGCAATTCATTTTGCTTGTTATACCTTGGCCAAACTGGGCCTATATACTTGTAAACCAGAACGAATTTCTTATAATGGCAGCCCCTCTTTTCCTGTCAATACTATCACCTATATTACCGATAGTAGTGAAGGAATAATTGCGGGCGTTCGAGAAGAAGATATTTCGCATCTATATAAGGAGAACTAAAATGAAGAACGAAAATCTGGTGCCTGTTTATACTAAGCAATTAGCATTATCTTTGCGGCGGCTTGGCTATCACATTATTAAAACTGAGCCTAATGACCGGTTTCCACAATTTGATATCTATTACTTTGAAGACGCACCAGGTCTTCAAGATAAAATTTTAGAATATCAAAAGGAGAAAACCAAATGAATAAGGATTTAGATTTTTTGAATCCAGTGGAAGGACACGAATCCCTACGCCGCAATTTTCCAAAAGATTAGGAGTTTTTTCACGCCCGCAACTTAGATGATTATCTACTATGTTGTATGGCATATCGTGGCAATTATGATCCAGAACACGACCAAGTATATATCAATATCCGAGACTGGAAAAAGATCCAAAATATGGTAATTGCTTTTGCTAACATCGGTGAGGGCAAACAAATAACTCCCCGCACATTAGTAGACCATAGAAAGGCTTTAGAAAAATTAGGCTATATTACAGAAGATGTCGCCGCGGGCCGATGGATTATAAAAAACTATTATGAACAAAGAAAGTATACTTTACTTTTCTGTGATGTGCTTTGGCATCTAATTACCACTGGAAACCGTTTTGTGCTAAAGATTTATCTTTATCTACTCGACGGCTATGAATGGCAACAACGGCAAGGGTCTCGTTATTTTACCTTTACCTTCAAACAACTGCGGCAAAACGCATTAGGTTATAGCGGCGGAGCAGATATCCGCAATGATAAACTAATCAAAGCGGTTTTATATTCTTTAGCTACACAGGGGCTAATTACTTTTACAAAAGAATACTTTTATATCAACGGACATTGCGATACAGATTTTGTTTTACAACACGTATCGACCACAATGGCGGAAGCTGTAAAATGGACAATGACAGGAGAAGAAGTAGAAGATCTAATTCACTATGTGGGTAAAAATAAGCAACCACAACCTTCTCCCGCGGCCCCAGCAATAGAAGAATCGCCTCGTGAACAAGTAAAAATTGAAGAACCGCCCCGGAAAAAACGCATACATTATGATTATGATGATTGGCTTGAAGGCTGAGGAGAGCAAACGCTCTCCTCTTTTTTTTATATACGAATGAACTATGACAAAAACGTTAGTGCTTTCTGATAAAAATGTATACCTGGACGAAATTCTGTCCGACCGGACTTGACGAAATCGTCATAGAACACTCGTGTGAAACGTCATAGTTCATAAACGTTTTTGTCATAGAGCACTAACGAAATTGTCATAATACATAAACATTTTTGTCATTGACCTCCTAATAGAATAAATAGATAAGAATAGTTCTCGAAGAGAACAATAGCCGGCCTGACGGCCGACTTCACGTCTGACAGGAATAAAACTCCAGCACAAAAATTTTTCCAAAAAAATTCTCTTTCCTCCTTCAAATAAATAATTCTATAAAATCATATAATAAAAATCTCCTCACACCCAATAAATTTCCCTTCTAAAATCTCTTTCTAAACTTCTCTCGTATCTCTATTCAACTCAAACAACTTTCCATCGCAAATCAAATTTTCAAAATTTTGTTTCAAAAAAGTGGTAAAACAACCCCCGCCCGCTACCCTATAGTAGAACCCTGGAAAAAAAATTTTTAAAAAAATTTTCCGAGACGGCTTCCGCCCTGTTCCACCCTCCCTACGGGTAAACTGTGCGCGTCCCCCAAAAATTTCACAGGGTTTCTTCATACCTTCTTCCAAAAAAATTTTTTTGGGAGGTGATTACTATTCCTATACGCATTATTTCCCCAGGTTCTCAAAAAAGACCTTTGTCCTGGGGCCTTCAAGGCGAGCACAATGCCACCCAGCTACAGCTCGACGTGCGTCAATTTCTTGCGGCCTGGCCTGACGGCACACCTGCCCTGATGATAACAAGGTAGGACGGTCACCCCTATCTCTTGGATAAATCGCAATGGGTGTTGGACATCCCTACTACCAACATTGTTGCCACCCTTTCCAACCGGGAAACCGAACTCCTTGGCCGCATAGAGCTGGTTGTGTCGTGGAGTCGCGCAGATGGCTCCATAGCGAAATCTCAATCATACTTGGGTTTTATCTCGGGGAACCCCACGTCATCGTCCCTGCCTCTCACACCAAGTGTAATCGAAGCATTGGACGACCTAAAGGCCGCAGGAGAACGCGCAGAAGCCGCCGCCGCCAGAGCCGAAGAAGCAGCTGCCTCCGTAGACGAAAAAATAGCTGATGAAGATGGTCTGGTGTACACCAAAGTTCTGACGGCTCTGGAGCTTCCATCAGTGGGTAAAACCAACAGACTGTATGCCGAAACCTCCACATCCAAACTTTGGATTTGGGATGATGTAAAGCTGGCGTATGTGTGCGTAGGCACAGGCACCGCAGGCTCTTCTATTGATCCGGATGTTATCTGTGGGGGAGACGCATTTTCGACATAACGGCTGCCTTCGGCAGTCCCTGGGCCGCAGGCCCAGATTTTTTCTTCTTCTCTATTCTATAAAATGGAGTTGATACATTCTATGAGTTCTACTGTTCTCAACACAAAAATCGTATCACGCAACGATACCGCAACCAACTGGACGACCAAAAACCCTGTTCTTCTCAAAGGTGAACTGGGTATTGAAATCGATACCAACCTAATCAAAATCGGCAATGGCACCGCTACTTGGACAGAACTTCCCTACGTAAACGAGTCCGCCCCTGCCGAAACCACCTACCACGCTACTCCCACCGAAGGTCAATCTGACCTCGAAGCTATCGCGGCCGTAGTAGGTGCTGCCGAACTACACGAGGGCGATACCGCAATCGTAACTCGCAACATCGGCACCGCCGAACACAAGTCCTACACTGCTTACGTTTATAATGGTAGTGCGTGGGCCGCAATGGATGGCAATTATGACGCATCTAACGTCTATTTTGATGCCGATTTCACCGCTACCGAAAAGGTTGGCACAATCTCTATTCCTTCTTCCGGCTCTACCACGGTTGCGGCCCAAGGCAAGTCTGTGAAAGAATTCCTTGCGGCCCTGCTTGCTTCCGAAAAGCAGCCCTCCGCAACCCAGCCTGCCGTAAGTGTAAACGTGTCTACCGGCAAAGCCTACGAAGTCGGCACAACCGTCACTCCCACCTATTCTGCTTCTCTGTCTGCCGGCTCCTACACCTATGGTCCCGACACTGGCATTACCGCCAAGACCTGGTCCGTTTCCAACAGCGCCACAGACGAAATTCTCACCACGGCCACCGGTTCTTTCGCTCCCGTAACTGTTGGCGATTCCACCAACTACAGCGTGACCGCAACCGCAACCTACGATGCTGGCGCTATGCCTAAGACTAACATCGGCAACGATGCTCCCGACAAGCAAATTGCGGCCGGCTCCAAGTCTGCTACCGCTTCCCAAAAGATTACGGGCTTCCGCAATTTCTTCTATGGCGGCCTAACCACTTCCACCGCAGAAGCGCCTCTAACTTCTGCTATTATTCGCGGCCTTACTGCGGGCGGCGCATACAATGGTCCTAAGACTCTAAACGTCAACGCGGCCGCAGGTTGGAAGCGCATTGTAGTAGCCGTTCCTGCTTCTTCTACTCGTGCTGGTATCACGCTGGTAAATCTGGTATCTACCCTAAATGCTGACATCACTGCTGACTATAAGGTCGGTGCCAACGTAGTAGTTGAGGGTGCGAACGGCTATCAGGGCGTCGAATATAAGGTTTACACGTATGAGCCCGCTAAGTTGGATGCTTCTGAACAACACAAGATTACGCTGGGCTAAGGAGGGGAACTAAAATGGCTGTTATTCAAAAAGAATTCAATTATATGGCGTTCCCGCAGTCTTTCTCCCGCGGTAATCCCATTCCTCTTGACAAATCTTCTCTATGGTTCTCCATGGAGGAAATGTCTAACTATAGTAAAACTGACGCAACAGCATATGTTGGACAAATTCTAACGCTGGTAAATGAAGCTGATAATTCCGCGAAAGCATATATCATTGCCAATGCGGCGGGCGATCTTGTCGAAGTAGGCGCGGCCACTCTTGGCGACAACAAAACAATTACCCTAAGTCCCGAGGGGGTTCTCTCCCTAAAGAACTGGGGTAAAGAATACTACAGGTGGGTTGATGCCGTCGGCGAAGAAGGCAAAGAAGGCTATGTTGCGGCTCACCACGAAAAGCAACTTGTAGACGAAACCCACCCCTGGATTGCGGGCCTGGAACCCAAGTCTGTTGCGGGCACGGATGGCACCTTTGAGATTGCTTGGTATCAGCCCTCTACCACTACCGTAGAAGGTCTATCCAGCACCGTAAATAGTCTGCGGACCTCCGTTGAGACTATCCAGCAGACCATTGGTGGCGTAGATACCGAAGGCACCATTCTACACGACCTAGCTGGTAAGCTCGACAAGACTGGCGGCATTATGACTGGCGACCTCGTGCTTTCCGATAGTAGCAAGGCCGCATCTGAAGCCGTAGTTGATACAAAGATTGCGACCGCAATTGGCTCCGCTGGCCACCTAAAGCGTTCCGTTGTGGAACAGCTTCCCGAAGTCTCTGCCGCAGATCCCGATACCATTTATATGGTAAAGGATACCAGCATTACTTCTGGTGACGCCTACAAAGAGTATATGCTCATTGAAGGCGCTATGGTCCAGATTGGTGATACCAGTGTTGACCTAAGCCCCTATGCCCAAAAAGTTGTTCCCGCCGCCGAAGATAACATTGCTGTTCTTGCGGCCGATGGTTCTCTAAAGGATGGCGGCAAGACCATTGCGGGCATACTGACAGAGGTAGACACCAAACTTGAGGGTTATGTCGCGAAGGAAACTGGCAAGTCTCTGGTTGCGGACGACCAAATCACCAAACTTGCGGGCCTGGCTAACATCAAGTCTATTGGTACTAACCTAACTCTAAGTGAAGAAGGCGTTCTCGCGGGCGCAGCTGAATACACTCTGCCCGCGGCCACGACGGGCACCCTTGGTGGTGTGAAAGTCGGTAGCGGCCTGTCCATCACCACGGAAGGCGTGCTGGCAACCAAGGTTGTTGCTGAAAATGGCTTGTCTCTGGGCGAGAATGGTATTGCGATGGGCCTGGCTTCTGCGGATGCTGCCGGTGCGATGTCCGCCGAGATGTTTACCAAGGTAAGCAATATTGCTGCTAACGCGCAGGTAAACGTGATCGAAGGGGCATTGATTGGCGGCGTCGAAGCTACTATCAATGAGGCTAAGCAGGTCGAAATTCCTGTAGCCAGCACAACCGCATTCGGTGTTGTCAAGTCTTCTGAGGCTGACAATGGTATCGCTGTTGCGGCCGATGGTACTATGAGTGTAAACAAGGTTGGCGTAAGCAAACTGTTTGTTGAACCCGATAACGTACTTGTGCTCGACGGCGGAAACTCCGGGATCTAAAATTTGACAAATTGAAAAATTTGTTGTAAAATAATATAGGATTGAGGGAGCAAAGGAGTAATTACCCTTTGAGAAAAGAGTAGCCTATACTACTCAGCTCAATCTTAGATTCATTTATAGGAGTGAATATTATGCGAGAAGGTATTGATTGTAAAGGTAGAAAATGGACTGAAAGGGAATTGAAGGGTACCGCAAAAGATATTACTGGACAGACTTGTGAAAATCTTACTGCTATTTTGCCAATTTATTATGAAAACAAAACAGGTTGGTTATGTAAATGTAAATGTGGCAATGAGGTTATTACAGTTATATCTCAATGGGGCCATGTAAAATCTTGTGGTTGTATTTCTATAAAACCGAAAACCACCCAACGAATTTCTTCAAAAGTTGACCTAACTGGACAGCAATTTGGTTATTGGACCGTATTGGGCAAAAACAAAGAAGACCATCGATATAATAAAACACATTGGTGGTGCCAATGTAAATGCGGAAATAAAGCATCCATTGCTACAGGTTCTCTTGTGAGTGGGCATTCATATTCTTGTGGATGCTATCAAAAAGAACGTATGACAGAAATAAAAAAGGCTGATTTATTAGGCCAGCGTTTTGGTTTTATTACTGTAATTGATTCCGCGCCCTCTCGTGCGGGCGGACAGGCTTATTGGAAGTGCCAATGCGATTGCGGAACAATTTGGGAAGTAGCTGCCAATAATTTACTCTCTGGCAAGACACAATCGTGTGGATGTATTCTCTCATTAGGAGAGCAATATATCTCGCAAATTTTAAAAGAAAACCATATTCATTTCCGCACACAACAAACATTTTCAGATTTAGTCTCAGATACAAACACAGCCTTGCGTTATGATTTTGCTATTCTTGATGAAAAAGAGCAACCCATTCGACTAATTGAATTCGACGGGCCGCAGCATCAGCAATCCTCAGAATATTTTGGTGGAGAAGATGCTTTCCATCGTCTTCAAAAGCACGATAACCTCAAAAATCAATATGCCTTTGACCATAATATTCCTTTAGTTAGAATCCCTTATAAAGAAAGGAATAATATAACTTTAGACCTCCTTTTGGGGGATAAATATTTGCTTACAAAGACCTAATCTATTAGGTCTTTTTTATAATAGGAGATGATTTTAGTTATGGCAACTAAGACATTGAATACCCGCATCCTCTTACGTTACGATAGTTATGAAAACTGGCTGACTTCCACTATTGTGCTCAAACAAGGTGAAATGGCAATTTGTAGCGTGCCTTCTGGTAAGACAGTCGATGGTGTCACCGCCCCTCCAGCTGTGCTCGCAAAAATTGGCGATAACGTCCACACATTCAAAGATTTGCCCTGGCTACAGGCAGTATCTTCCGATATTTACGCCTGGGCTAAGTCACCAAATAAGCCCTCCTACAGCTATAATGAAATCGAAGGTCTTGATGACCATATTAGCACAATCGCGGTCGACAGCGATACCCAGTACACCCTAGTCAAAGGCGACGACGACTACACCTACAAACTAATGTCCAAGGCCAAGGGTGCCGAAAACTTCACCACCGAAGTCGCTACCCTAACTATTCCTAATCCCACTTCTGACATCAATGCTCTGAAGGCTCTGGTGGGCGACGTCGCAGTTGCTACTCAGATCTCTAACGCCATTGCGGCCCTGAAGCTCTCAGAAACATACGAGACTAAGGGTGCTGCGGCCGCGGTACAAACCGCCCTACTGGGTGATGCGGCCGAAGCCTACAACACCCTGGGTAAGTTGGAAGACGCAGTAATTGCGGCCAAGGCTTCCGCCGATGAGAAGACCACAATGGCAGCCGTAGAAGCTAAGAACTATGCCACCAAGACAGAGGCCCAAGGCTATGCTACTGCGGTAGTGGGCGAGGACACGGACGGTGCTGACAAGGCTACCGTAAAGGGCGCCAAGGCTTATGCTAAAGGTCTAAACGAGGCCATCAACACTCGCGTAGAATCTCTTGAAACTGCCATTGGTGAAGGCGGCTCTGTTGGTTCCCAGATTGATGCTAAGATTGCGAATCTGGATGTAGCAGAAGTCGCTGTTGGCGCGGGCGAAATTATCGAAAAGATTTCTGAAACCGATGGCAAGATTTCTGTATCTAAGCGCGCTCTGGTCGCAAGCGATATTCCCACAATCGAACAAAGCCAGGTGAATGGTTTGGGTGCCGCCCTGGCCGCAAAGCAGGATACGCTGGCCTTCCAGAATGACAACTATGATAAGACCACCAACAAGGCCATCACTAAGAGCGATTTGGATGCGGCCGTAGCGGGTCTAACGGGTGTAACCCACTTCAAGGGCGTAGTAGAGAACCTGCCTGCTTCTGCTGAAAATGGCGATATCTACATCAAGACTGATGGCACCGAACACATCTATGTCAAGCCCGATGCCGCAACTGAGGGCCACTTTGAAGAGTTGGGCGACCAAAGCTCCCACATCAAGCACGGCACAGTAGTAGATAGCGATATTGCCGCAAACGCTGCTATCGCTCAGTCCAAGATTGCTGGTCTAACCGATGCTCTGAACGCCAAGGCCAACTCTGCTGATCTGGGCACGATGGCCTCTGAAACTGCCGCGGACTACATCAAGAAGACTGATGCTCCTGGCTACGCAGATATTCTGACGACTACCGTTGCTGGCACCACCTACGAAACCAAGGCTGATGCTTCTGCCAAACTAACCGAAGCTAAGACCCATACCACAACGGAACTGGGCAAGCTGAATCTGACGGAAGTTTCTGCGGGCGAAGGCAAGATTATCTCCAAGATTTCTCAGGTAAATGGTAAAGTATCCGCTGAGACTCGCGACCTCGTTGCTGCCGATATTCCCACCATTGAGCAGGCTCAGGTAAATGGTCTTGGTACTGCTCTGGCCGCGAAGGCGAATGATGCGGACCTGGCCGCTATAGCAAAGAGCGGTAGTATCCTCGACCTTCAACAAGGTGAAAGTGATACGCTTGTGCTCTTTGGAGGTACAAGTACGCTTGTGATTTAAAATTTGACATAACTCAAATTTTATGAGATAATATAAAAAATAGAGGGAGCGATGGTGTCATGAGCCATCGAGAGCAAGAGAGCCTCCACTCTCGGCTCTATTTTTTTCTAAATTATGGAGGTAATTTATTATGAGCAGACTTATTGATTTGACTGGACAAACCTTTGGGACCCTAAAGGTAATTGAACGAGTACCAAATCAAGGTCATTCAACTTTATGGAAATGTGTGTGTCAAAACTGCGGCCGCGAAAAACTCGCTTGGGCTTCCAACTTACGACGTGGCAAACAATCTAATTGTGGCTACCAAAGTTGCGGCGGAACTCGAATAGAGAATCGTGTTGGCGAAGTTTTTGGAGAACTTACTATTCAAAAGCAAGAAAGAATCAAGGGACATACATGTTTCACTTGTAAATGTTCTTGTGGGAAAGAAGTAAAGGTCGCCGCGAGTAATCTTCTAAATGGCCATACCCGTAGTTGCGGCCACTTACGTTCAGAAGGTAAACCAATTGAACCTGGCGCTATATTTGGAGAAATTACAGTATTAGAGCAGTTGGAAGAATCAGATAAATTCCAATGTAAACAATACAAATGTTTATGTTCTTGCGGCAAAGAATTCATTACTACTGGTGTAAATTTACGTAAGGGTATTCAGTCTTGCGGCCACGTAAAATCCAAAGGAGAAACCCGAATTCTTTACTTCTTACAAAACAAGAATATCAAGTTTGTTTCTCAATGGAAAAATGAAAATTTTATCTTACAGTCAGGTTATCCTTGTGTTTTTGATTTTGCTTTCTTCACAAAAAAAGACAAAGAAATACCTGTATTTTTATTGGAATACAATGGCCAACAACATTATATCACCCGCAATTCCGGTTGGGACACCACAGAAAATCTTCTTCGCACCCAGCAGCGCGATGCTGAAAAAGTCAAGCTATGCGAAGAAGCGGGCATCCCTCTTGAAATTATTCCTTATACAAACTTTAACAACCTCGAAGAAGTTCTAATCAAACTTCTCCAAAAATATAATCTATATAAGGACTGAACTTTTTCTTCACTAACTATCGAGATAATAATCGAAAACGTGTAGGTTTCGATTTTATATATAAACTTTGTTCAAAAAATCTTTGACCAAAATTTTTCATTTTCCGCCCAATTTTGTGCTAAAATCTACCGCTTTGGCTACCTATATTCTGAAAGGAACCTGCTCTGAAAATGATGGGCATTATAGGTGGCTTGAAAGTGATAGCCGGTGATAATGCCCGTCTGCGTATAGCAGGCGGGCCTTTTTTGTTTTTTGACAAAATGTAAATTTTGTGATATAATAGACCCAAAAGAGAGGTGAACTGGATGGATTACATCAACCGAAAAGCCCTTGTTCCCTTATATCAACTCATAGAAAAGATTACGACCGGAGCTATCGATGTCCTGGACTGGTCATAGATAAAAAATCGCCCCTTTTATGATGAAACAGTATATGAAAATGTAGAATGGGACGGCCGCACAGAAGGCTTGCTCTCCTTCACAGTAGAGAAAGAAGATGGTTCAACACTAACATACTATAAGTGCTCCGATCAAGTTCTTTCCTATGATGATTTATTCGAGTTCCTCGATTACGAATACCCAGAGGAAATCAAGGTAGGTATTAATTGCTGCTATATTCCTGGATGGTTTATCGCGGCCGAAGGTAGTCCAATTGAAATAGGGGAATATAACAATGGATCTGATATTGTTATTCCAGCTGCGGGCACCTACTTGTGTAATGCCAACGCAGGTATTGTGTATAAGAAAAAGCCCGTAAAATTGGACAACAAATACATCAACACCGCTACACCAGGTGTAGCAGGTATTGCTGTTCCAACATTCTATACGGCAGATATGACCTTACCCGTAGGCGTAGACTCCAAAGGATGTCTTTGGGCCGCGAAGCCTAAGATAAGCGAGAAGGACATTGTGATTAGTTCTTCTACAGAAGGAAGCACAAAGAAATTTAGAATTCAAATTGATGATGATGGAAACATCTCAGCAATAGAGGTGAAAAATCAATGAGTGAACGTTCGCTCAATACACGTATTTAGAATAAAATCGATACCACAGCCAACTGGGAAAAAGCAACAAACTTTATTCCTAAAAAAGGTGAAATTATTGTTTACTCTGATGGCGGCGGAACAGGGATTCCAAAGATGAAGGTCGGCGATGGAACGACCAAGGTTGGGAGCTTGAAGTTCGCAGATGAGGGGCAATATTTGCCGCTGGCAGGCGGAACGTTGACGGGTGTTTTAAGCCGTGGCGCAATATCAATTGATAGTTAGAGTGGCGGCGGCATGGAAGGAACCACTAACTTTTCATATGCTGGTTTAATATTCTACCCAACAAATGTTGGCCCTAATACTACTAATGCACAAGTCGCTTTTCAATATAGAACCTATTTAGGAAACTTAGGTAAAAAGATGTGCATAATCGCACCGGAGTTCAAAGGCAAGCTAATCGGCAATGCTGACACAGCTACTACCGCCACCACGGCTTCCAAAGTAGCGAATGCTCTCTCCATCAACGGCAAAACCTACAATGGTTCGGCCGCGGTGGATGTAGGCGTTATCGGCGCAGAATATGGCGGCAGCGGTAAGACAACACTCGAAAAAAGCGCGTTTGCTTTCTTGGAAGCCTTGCCAGAAGGAGCTTACACTCCATCAGATAATGCTCAAGTGGTGCTTCGCAATCCTAACACTTCCGCATCGACGGCCTTCCCCCTAACTCGTCTTTGGAACTATATCAAAGACAAGGGAGATTCTACCTATCAGCCTAAAGGCACCTACCTAACTTCTCTTCCAGTCGCCTCTTCCTCCACCCTCGGCGGCGTAAAAATTGGTTCCGGCCTTACCGTCGCAGCAGACGGCACAATCAGTGCGGCCGCAGCATATACACTCCCCACTGCTTCTTCCTCCGTAAAGGGCGGCATAAAGGTAGGCACTGGTCTAACAATGTCCTCCGAAACCCTCAACCACGGCAACAGCGTCACAGCCAAGACTGCCTATGGCTCCACCGCAACAACGGCATCAGCTAATGGCGGTTCCATCACAGTCACGGACATCAAATATGATGCTCAAGGCCACATCACGGGTTCAACCGATCGCACTATTACCCTATCCCAAACTACCTACACACTGGCAGGTCTTATGGGTTCCGCGGCCAAAGGTAGCGCAACGCAACCCGTATACTGGAATGGTAGCGCGTGGACAAATACAACTTACACGCTGGGTAAAAGCGTGCCTGCTGACGCCAAGTTCACCGATACCGTCTACACCTTACCTACCGCATCCAGTACACTTGGTGGTGTAAAGACCACTTCTACTGTTTCTGCTACCACAGGACTTACCGCCTGCCCAATTATTGATGGTGTTGTTTACTACAAGGATACTAATAACACCTATACTCTTGCGGGCCTGGTTGGTTCAACTGCTATCGGCACAGCAACTAATCCTATTTATTGGGACGGCACGAAGTTTGTAAAGACCACCCATACACTGGGCAAGAGCGTTCCTGCGGATGCTAAATTTACAGATACAGTATACACGCTACCTACTGCTTCCAGCAGCACACTCGGTGGCATCAAACTTGGCACTGGCCTGACAGCCACAGCAGACGGAACCGTGAACGTAAGCGTGGGCGGTGCCACCATTACTCTCAAAACTTGGACAGACGCAGATGTCGCGTAAGAGGTGATAGAGTATGCCTTTACACCTTGGAAATTCAACAATTGAAACAATTGGTTCATATGAAGCACTGGCGGCTCAGCCTGGCGTGCTTCAAGCGGTATCTGTAGTCCAAGAGCCTACAAAAAAAGAATATATCACTGGTGAAACCATTGACCCTACCGGACTGATTCTGAATGTTATTATCGATGGCAACACTTATCAAATTGGTCCAGAAGGAACAGGCGATGGAACTGATAAATATATAAAGGTCGATGCCACAATGAATGGAGCTATTCTTGATGCCTCTGAGTTTACAGGCGTTATGGTAAGGCCATGGGTTTCTTTGAATAATAAAGATGTGTAGTCTTCTAATGGATTTTTTATTAGTATCGCTGATGGTCCCGCCGTAGACACAGTATTGGAAAATAATTCTTGGGAGACAATAGCTTAGATCGCAGCAGCAGGAGAAGCATAGAACTATTGGAATATAGGCGATACCAAGAACCTTACAATAGGAGAATACAATTATCCTATGACCATTGTTGCTTTTAATCATTATGATTTGGCTACAAATGATACGACCTATAATAATAACTCTGGTAAAACAGCAATTACTTTTTGGATGAAAGATGGTTGGCTTGTGATGGGACAAATGCACAGCGCATTCGAAAATAGATGCACACTTTATACAGAAAGTGATATGTATAAAACTACCCTACCACGGATTCTGGCTGATTTCCCTACAGAACTTAGTTCTAAATTACGTGCTCCTCATCTTTCAGGCTGGAACGAAACGAGTTTTTCTCCTAAAATTTTTTTGCCTGCAACGAAGGAATTGGGAGGCCCTTTAGGGGATGACAATTATGATAATGCCATCGAATGGGCTTGGGTCGCGGCGGGAAATACAGAATCCTATTCGCCTAACAAGATTTGGACTCGTACGACAGGCGGCTGGATGTCCGATCCGCAAGAGTCCTACTTTGGCATAATTTCACAGGTTCCTCCTACCAATAGTGATTATATGCCTATAGAGGACATTCGTACAAATAATATTTTTACGCCAGTTTTCAATCTCTAAGGAGGTGCGCATATGCCTTTATATCTTGGTTCTTCTGAAATCCCAAAGACATCTGCCTCTACCACCTTAGCTGTTGATGTAGCAGGCACGCTATCTATCCAAACTTAGCCTACAAAACTTATATATAAAAAAGGAGAAACCTTTGATCCTACGGGAATGGTAGTGAGACTAACGACTGACTACTATGTCCTAAATGTTTTAGGCTATACTTATTCTCCTACAACTCTTACTGCAGATACAACCTCAATAACAATTTCATATCCTTTCCAAAACTCCACCCTCACAACTTCTCTACCAGTCACCGTCAAGTCCTATGATGACGTTCTCGAAAACAACACTTGGGCCGATATCGCGCAAGCCGCGGCCGAAGGTGAGGCATCTACTCTATGGAACTTAGGAGATACAAAAACATTCGCTATTGGCTCTACCATATATACTGCAATGATTGTTGGCTTTGATTTCCACGCTTTGCGAAACACTGATACTGAATATGACACTACGTATAACAATAGCTCTAAAAAGGCCGCGATAACATTCATTGTAAAAGAACTACAGGCCGCGAAACGAATACACTCAACCTCTTCTTCCGCAACAAACTATAATAACACCGAGATGGCAAAAACAACTTTACCTGCGTTATATAACACTTTACCAGCAGAACTCCAAAACGTGATGCGGCTTCCCACCTATTATTGCTCGAAAGGCTCTAACACCTCTTCCAGCACACAAGTTTCTACAACCACATGTAAGATTTTTCTTCCTTCTGTTTATGAAATTATCGGCGCCACCTATGGCGGCGCGAATGATAAGACGCAGCTACCATATTTTGCCAATGGTGGGTCTAAAATTTTCACACTCAATGGTAATGCTAATGTTTACTATACTCGTAACAATGATAATGACAGTAACAACACCTACTATCGTTATATCTCTAAAACAGGAACAGTAAGTAGTTCAACATACAACTCAGCTACTACAGCCCGTGCCTATACATTCCTTTTTTGTATCTAATCTTAAGGCAAGCAACCCTATTCTCCAAAAGGAGGTAATCATTCCATGCCAACTTCAACAAACATGGAAAACCTTGTAATAAACCGAGTGCCATCAACAGCACTCTACAATAGAATGAAAGCCCAAAACCTGATCAACGAAGATGAGCTTTATCTCGTTGAAGGTGGCTCTACTCAATCTGAGACAATTTCAATCGCGACAACTGATTGGTCTGGATCTGGTCCTTACACCGCAACAAAAACCCTCACCAACACCTACGACTCTACTACCCACGACGTCATTATTTCTCTCCCCCAAATGTCTTCTTCTGACGTCACCAAATACGACGCAATTGCTTCTGCGAAAATGGTAATTAGTGCGTGTAGCGGCACATCCGTCACCATTGTTGCCCTTGGCGACAAACCCACTGTTCCCGTTTCAATCGCTATTATGCAGGTATAAGGAGGAACCCCAATGGCACGTTTCGCACTGTTAGATGATAATCTTGTAATTACAAATATTATTGAACTTCATCCCTCCAATGTTGGCGATTTCCCTAACAGTGTCCTGCTGGGAGACATCCCAGCAGGCATTGGAGATCATATGGGCAAAGGCGGATTTTTCACGCCAGAAGGACAGCTTATTGCGGCCCCAGCTGATGAACTTGCGGCCCTCCAAGCTGCGGAAGGCGTAGAGGTGGCAATGTCCATTCTGGACGGAACATATAAGGAGGCGACAACTGATGCGGCCGCTGACGAATGAAGATAAAGCGAAGCTTATGAAAATTAGAGCTTTACTTGATAAGTATATGCCGTATATTTTGGATAATCCGACTGAAATAAATTATGCGGCCGAATGTATGTATGACTGGGCGCCCGCGGCGTATGTTGTAGGGGATGTCCGCAAATACAATGGAATCCCATATAAGTGTGTTCAGGCACACGATAGTTCTGCCAATCCTGATTGGACCCCACCTACTGTTCCCGCTTTATGGATGGAATATCACGGCACAGATAAAACGACAGCCCGTAATTGGATTGCTCCTACTGGTGCTCACGATATGTATAAGAAAGGCGAGTGGATGATTTGGACAGATGGCAGTCTATATGAGTGCTTGAGTGATACTACCTATTCTCCTGCAGATTATGCGGCTGCTTGGCAAAAAGATGGTGGCAGCATAGAACCTACCGAACCCGAACCCAATCCTCCTGCCGAAACCATTCCTGATTTTGTCCAGCCTACAGGTGCTCACGATGCCTATAAACAAGGCGACAAGGTGAAGTTCGAAGGCAAAATTTACGAATCTCTCATCAACAATAATACTTGGTCGCCTACTGCCTATCCTTTAGGCTGGAAGGAGGTTGAGGCATAATGGCTTTGGCATATAATTTACCTGGCGCTCTTCATACTGATTCCTTCACAGTAGGTGATTATACCTATACAGGCAACTCTATCTATATAGATGATGGAAATGGTAAGTGGCGTATCAAGTTTCTCTCCAGCGGAACCTTCACTCCTACCAAAAATGTAAAGGTTGATATCTTTGCTGTTGGTGGCGGCGGCGGAGGGTCGGGTGGCGACTCTGTTTTCCAGTCTTCGCTTGGCTCCGCGGGTGGCGGTGGCGGCTATACCACCACTGTAAAAACACAAACCCTAACCGCAGGCACAGCTTATCCCATTGTTGTGGGTTCTGGCGGTGCTGGGGGAGCCAAGGCGACAAAAGGTGGCTCCGGTGGCTCCAGTTCTTTTGGTTCACTATGTTCTGCCAATGGTGGAACAGGAGGTGGGACTGCGACTTCTTCATCTACTTACTACAAAGCGTGGGGTGGCGATGGCGGCTCAGGTGGCGCTGGCTCTACTAATCCCAATGTCGCGTCCTCCACAGAGAAAATAACTGGTGGTTCTGATGGTTCCAATGGTCTAAATGACACACATAATGGCGAAGGCCAGGGCACAACCACTCGAGAGTTCGGAGAGCCTTCTGGTGAACTTTATGCGGGCGGCGGCGGACACGGTGGATATTCTTCCTATAGCAATGGCACCTGGACTTGCGGCGCGTGGGCTCGCGGATATGGCGGCGCTGGCGGCGGAGGAAATGGTTGCGATTTTGTGAAGACAAGCAGTGGTTCTACCACTACCACTACACACACAGGTAGTTCAGATTCTACCAACTCACAAACAATTACCACAAGAAGTAATTATAACTGGTCTGATGTTGGAAATAGCACGAATCAGTGGAAAAACTATCCCTCTACTGGCACAAGCAACAAAACTCTCACATTCAATTTCTCTAATATCCCATCTAATGCCACTATTAGTTCAGTGACCCTACACACATCAGTTTCTTTTGAAGGTTGGTATATAGGCACTTGGTCAATGGAAATCAATGGCACAACATACAACAATACCAACTCTTCCGATATTACGCTTACTGGCTATACATTTAGTGGTTCTTCACTAACAACACCCAATATCAAAATTACATACAAAGGTAAGTCAGTCACTGCCACTTATGATGATATTGGTAAATCCTATTCTGCTTCTAACCACACCTTTACAGCAACAGTAGCCTACACTTACACCACATCTGTTTCTTCTTCCGATACCGTTTCTCGTTATTATTGTGATGCTGAAGAAAACACAGGCGGTGGTGGTGGCGGTGGTCCACTGGCTAATACTACTGGTCAAAGCTATACTGGCGGCTCGGGCGGCTCTGGTATAGTAATTGTTCGTAATGCGAGGTAATAATATATGGCAATAATCAACTATCTACCTTATGGTGGCGTGCCCGCACCTGAAAAGATTTTCAAATTTGAATACACAGGTGAAGCCGTCTATTCTGAAACTGGTAATGATGAATGGGAACTTGAATTTGACTCAAGTGGTTCCTTTACTCCTTATGAAGCCGCAACCGTTGACATTTTTATTGTCGGCGGTGGTGGTGGTGGCTCATATGGCCCCATAGGCGATTGGACTTCTGCTGGTGGTGGCGGTGGCCGCATTTTCTACCAACGAGGAATTACACTATTAGCCAATCAGACATACTCCTGTGTGATTGGTGCTGGCGGCATTGGCGACACGCCCTCTGCTCAAACTGGCTCGGATGGCGGCGAGTCTACCTTTATGAAAGGCACAACAAAATTGTATACCGCCGCTGGCGGCAGCGCTCCAACGTGGACTTCAGATTCCACTCACGTCAAAGGCGGCAATGGTGGCTCTGGCGGCGCCGCACCGTTGAAGTGGAGCGTGATTACAGAGAATATAGACGCAGCCAAGCGTGGCGGCGAAAACGGCAGTACCGGCCAGTATGTCTATTCCGCAGGCGCTACTTGGTCTGATTGTGGTTATAGCCAGTGGTATAAAATGTTTGATAATACTCGCAAATTCCGTTCCAACTCTGGCACTTTATATGCTTCTGGCGGCGGCCATGGCGGCTATGACACTGGCACCTATACAATTGGTGCTGGTGGCGGCGGTTCTGGCGCTGGTGATGGCTCTTCCGTCTCTGGCACACGTGGCAGCAATGGTTCCGCAAACCGCGGCGG
>UMCT01054136.1_pt1 | contig 21303 bp, 17 predicted proteins | sample 1964291 | NCBI WGS metagenome assembly UMCT01 (sample SAMEA4835974, study PRJEB28245) | human gut metagenome | biome: gut microbiome; material: fecal sample | place: Denmark | collected 2008 | reverse complement strand
ATCGTGTGCTCTCTTGTGAACAGCGGGGGAAGAATGTGTATTATTCCCTGTGTTGTCCGTGCCTTCGCCAGGTATTAGACTGTTTGAAGGAAAGTCCCATTCTGCGGAGATAAGGACATGATACTCTAGTTTCTTCTGATTTCTACACAAACACTTTGATATTCTTCAAAATCTAAATCAATAATACCATGAACAACATTGTCGTTTACGGACCGGGATGCGCCAAGTGCACTGCACTGGCGGATGTGACGAAGCAAGCCATGCAGGAACTCCATTTGGACGCTTCTCTGGAAAAAGTGACGGATGCCATGCAATTTGCCGTAGCGGGGGTACTCGTGACCCCGGCGTTGGCTGTGGATGGCAAGGTATTTGTTTCGGGGAGAGTTCCATCCAAGGATGAAATCAAGAAGATTCTTCAAGAGACCATTCAGGCTGATTCTTCCCGGCAGAAATCCTGCTGTTGTTCCGGCGTAGCAGAATCTGCGTTACCTCAAGAAAATGATTCTCATGCGAAAGAGGTATCATGTTGCGGAGGGAGCTGTTGCAGCAGTGAGGCATCCAAAGGATGCTCCGGATGGAAAAAGGCTGTAGTCTGGGTGGTTGCCCTGCTCATCCTGCTTGCCATCGTCAAAGTTATCAACCACCAGGGAGCTGAAAACCGTGAAGAACCAGCCGCCACAACTGTGACGATGAAATCCGGGGTAGAGGCGGTTTATTACGAATATGGGGCGAGATGCCCAACCTGCATCCGTATGGAGACATGGACGAAGGAGGCGATCGAAAAGAATTTTCCGATTCAGCTTAAGGAAGGCAAGTTGGCTTTCCGCGCCATTCCCGCCGACAAGGACGCCGTTGGCAAGTATGAATTGACAACCAAATCTTTGCTTCTCAAGGATTGGAAGGACGGCAAGGAAACGCGCTGGGTGGATCTGGATCGCATCTGGGACTTGAGTGGTAATGAACAGGAGTTCAAGGAATATGTGGTTCAGAGCATCCGGAAAGCACTGGATGACGCTCATTGAACGTTTACCTTCCTTCTAATATTTTCCGTGATGGACTGGCCTCTTTTATCTCTGCTGCCTATAGGCGTAGCGGCAGCCGTTTCTCCTTGTCCCCTGGCAACGAATATTGCCGCTGTGGGATTCATTTCCCGTGGCATCGGCTCCCGTCATCAATCAGCCATCGCCTCACTTCTCTATACTTTGGGCCGTGTGAGCGCTTATGTGCTGATCGGGTGGTTGGTAAGCCGGGGCTTGGCATCGGTCCCCATGTTGTCATTCTGGATGCAGGAGGAACTGCCGGTGTATCTGGGCCCGGTGATGATGGTGGCAGGGCTGATCCTTCTGGGGTTCATCCCGTTCTTTTCCCTAGGGAAAAAACCGGGAGAGGCAACAGCTCAAAGCCTTATGGCTAAAGGCGGCATCTGGGGGGCGTTTGCGCTAGGTTTTCTGTTCGCCCTAGCTCTTTGCCCTCCTTCGGCGGCGCTGTTTTTCGGAACGGCTGTCCCTTTGTCCATACAGGCTGGGAGCACTGGTTCCCTATTAGGAATTTCCCTGTTCGGCATAGGAACGGCCCTGCCCGTGGTCGCATTTGCCTTACTGCTGACATTCAGTGCGGAGAAAGCCGCTGCTGCCGTGCGCCACATGCCTAAAATCCAGCAAATCATGAAACTTGTGACGGGATGGTTCTTCCTGTTGCTTGGCGGGTACTGGCTGTTCAGCCGGATTCTTCTCGTTTGATTCTTTCTACATTACCCTTTCTTATTATATGATTCAAGATTTTGCCAACTGGCTGGTTTACAAGATATTGGAATTTACTCCCCACACACAACTGGGGGAGGCGGTCAACTTTTTCGTGTACGATACGGTCAAGATTCTTTTCCTGTTATACGCGATCAGCCTCATCATGGGGGTGGTAAACGCCTATTTCCCTGTAGAACGCATCCGCGTATTTCTGATTACGAGGAAGCTTTACGGGCTTCAATATTTCTTCGCGGCTCTGTTCGGAGCCATGACGCCATTTTGTTCCTGTTCCTCCATTCCCTTGTTCATCGGATTTGTGAAGGGTGGCATTCCCTTGGGGGTGACGTTTGCCTTCCTGATTACGTCTCCTTTGGTTAATGAGGTGGCGATCGCCATATTCCTCGGAGCATTCGGTATCAAGATTACGGTGATCTATGCTGTTTCCGGCATCCTGTTGGGCATGGTCGGGGGTATAGTCCTGGAGAAATTCAAGCTAGAACGTTATTTGTCTCCCTGGATACGTGACTTGCTGGTTCAGTCGAATGCAGAGAGCAATGACTGGGAACGGAAAAAGACACCCTTCATGGGCAAATTGCCCGTTATCATGCGCGATGCCTGGGGAATCGTCAAGGGAGTGACCCTGTACGTGGTAATCGGCATTGCCATTGGGGCGGCAGTGCACGGCTATGTGCCTGCCGGATTCTTCGAAGAATCCATGAGCCGGGAAAATTGGTGGTCGGTGCCTGTCGCTGTCATCTGTGCGGTACCCATGTATGCAAATGCTGCGGCTATTGTTCCGGTGATCGAGGTATTTGTCGCAAAGGGAGTACCAATCGGAACGGCAATTGCATTCATGATGGCGACAGTAGGACTTTCCCTTCCGGAAGCCGCCCTTCTCAAAAAAGTGATGACCTGGAAGTTGATCGGTATTTTCTTCGGAACGGTCACGGCGTTTATCATTTTGTCAGGTTATGTATTTAATTTACTGATTTCTTGTTAAGAAAACCGTCATTGGATTATTTAGTCCATATGAATATTGGGAAAATAAGCGGTTTCCTTTTTTTATTATCGTAGTCCTCCCGCGTTTTCTTGACGGATGGAGGGAAGAGGGGCAAGATGGCACGCATGGAACAAGTCAGTCTCATGGAATTGGGCAAGCTGGCCGCAGAAGGCCAGGTTGAAGCGGAAGTTTTTGCCCAGATTGCCCAATGCGCGCAGAAGATGACCAAAGGCAACAAGCCGTATCTGGATGTGTCTTTTGCCGATGCGGAAGGGACCATGGGATTGAAGGTGTGGGAGGATAAACCCTGGTTCCGGACGCTTGCTTCGCTGCCCCTCCGCAGTTTTGTGAGCCTGCGCGGCCAATGGGCCAAGGGAGGGTTCGGCATGGAAGTTGCCGATTTGGACGTGCGGTTGCTGGACGAACAGGAAAAGGAAAACTTTCTGGCCGGCTCCGGAACCTTGAAGAAAAAGCAGGAAGCTGATCTGAAGGAAATCTGCATGTTCATCAAGGGCATGAATGATCCGCGCATACGCGCCCTGTGCATTGAATTCATTGAGCAGTTCGGGGAACGCCTCCAGCGCGCCGCCGCCGCCCGCACTTACCATCATGCCCGCCGCGGCGGACTGGTGGAGCACGTGGCGGGGATGATGCGCACGGCCTCTGCCGTCTGCCAGGCGAATCCGGAGCTGAACCGTGACCTTCTGCTGGCCGGGTGTCTGTTCCACGACTGCGGGAAGTTGTGGGAAAATTGCTACCCGAAGGAGGATTTTACGATGCCTTATTCGGAGGCCGGAGAACTGCTGGGCCATATTCCGCTGGGCATTGAACTGGTCAACAATTTGTGGAAGCGCATCATGTCCCTTCCGGAGGCGGATTCCTGGAAGACGCTGGACCCTCCTTCACCGGACGTGCGCATGCACCTGCTGCACCTGATTGCGTCCCATCACGGGGAACTTGCCTTCGGTTCTCCCGTGTTTCCCAAGACGCCGGAGGCGGTGGCCCTGCATTACATCGACAATCTGGACGCCAAGCTGGAAATGTTCCGCGGGGCTTATGAGACAAGCGAGGCCCTGGCTCCCAGAGTGCTCCAGCGCAAGGCCCCCCTGCCTGCCAACGTTGTTCTTCCGCTGCCTTCCGTTCTCCCTCTGGAGCCGGACGGCGAAGACGCTCTGCCGTAAGGTTCCCCCTGCATGGAAGAGGTTCGGCGTGTTCTTCGTCCGTGGCCGGAACGGATGACGGCATCTGCTCCCTTGCTGATTCCGGCTTTGTCCCTGCTGTGCGCTTGCGCGGCCATGGATGTGTCCCTTTGGTTCTGGCTTCCATGCTTCTGTCTGGCGGCGTTGCCGTGTTTTTTACATGCGCCTTCCATGGGGGTGCTTGCCGCTGCCCTGGCGATGTGGGCCGCCGTATATCTTTTCGCGTATGAACGGGAATACGCAGGCGTTCCCGTGGAAGCGGGGAGAGCCATGGTGATGGAAGGCTCCGTTGAGGCTGTTTCCGGAAAATCCGTATTGTTTCGTCCGGATGGTTCCCGGTGGCTGTACGCGGTTTCCTCCCGTGACGGGGCCTGCCCTCTGGAGGCAGGGGAACATTACCGGATTAAAGGAGAGGCGTATCCGCTTCAGGCGCCGTGCGGTCCCGGCATCTTTGACCGGGAGCGGTGGGGTTACCTGCACGGCATCATCGCCGGAATCCGGCTGGATGAGTACTGCCGGAACGGGACGGGAGACTGGCGCAGCCGTTTCCGGGCTTTTTCCCTGCGGCTCCGGGAAAGGGCCGCTTCCCTGCTCAGGGAGGGCGCCCCTCCGGATGATGAGGCCCGGCAGGTGATGGTTTCCGCCGTGCTTGGGGACAAGACGGACGCGAGGCCGGAAACGATGGCGAAGTTTCTGGAAAGCGGCTGCATGCATGTATTCGCTGTCAGCGGCATGCATGTGGGCGTGGCCGCCATGCTGGTTCTGGGTATGCTGAGGCTCCTGCATGTGTACCCCCGTGCGGCCCGGCTGGCCTGCATCCTTTTGCTGGCGGCGTACGTGTTCGTGACCGGGATGTCCGCTTCCGCCCTACGGGCGTTCATCATGGCGACAGTCTGGCTTCTGGCGTTTGTGCTGCGCAGAAAGGGACATCCGGCCAATATTCTGGCGCTCGCTTTCATCCTCCTCTGTTTAATGAACCCGCTCCAGGTTTTCCAGCCGGGGTTCCAGCTTTCTTTTTGCGTTTTTGCCGTCATTGTCTGCCTGGCGGAATGGCTCAGCCGGGAAAAGCCCCTGTGGTCGCCGGACCCGTTTATTCCTCCCCGGATTTATCATGCGCGGGAAAGATTCCTGGTGCGGCTGGAAAAAGCATGCCGCGGCGCGCTGATCGTCTCCGTGGGGGCGTGGCTGGCCTCCATTCCCCTGACGGCATGGCACTTCGGAACCTGGAACCTGTATGCTCCTCTGACCAATTTGTGCCTGAGCGTCTTTGTCTTTCCCCTGATGGGCATTTCCCTGTCCGGGCTGATGTTCGCGTGGTGCCCGTGGATGCTGCATGTCTGTAATACGGCCGCTTCCTGGCTGGCGTCCGCCATGCTGTCCGTAGCCGGGGGAGTGGCTTCCCTGCCGTACAGTTATCTTTCTTCCGCACCGCCTTCCGGGGAAAATGAAGCTGTTATCGTTCCCTTGCAGAAGGATGCCTGGGCCACAGTCATTTCCAATCCCGCATTGGTTGTGGGAAGCGGAACGGAAGATGCGGTGCGGTACACCCTCCTTCCCGTGCTGAAGGCGCGCAGTATCCGGCCCTGCGGCATGCTGTCCTGGGGAAACGGCAAAGCGGAACGGGCCGGAGAGAAAGAACTGGAGAAGGAATATCCCGGAATCCGGAACTGGGGCGCGGAGTTCGGGGAATGTCCCGTCCGGCAATGGAGGTTACGGCCGGGCAATGCACTTGTGCTGGAAGATTTTCCTGTCCCGTTGCGCACGGGAATCCGTCAGGACCGGAACCGGGTGTTGTCATGGGAATGCCGCGGGCGGCGGTTCCTGATGATAGGGAATACCGGGTTTTCTTCCCTGGCGCGTGCGGAGAAAACACCGCGGGCGGACGTATTGCTCATCGGGCATCATCCGCGCGACCCGGTGGACAGCGCGGCGTGGATCAGGGCCACAGGCGCCCGCGCGGTCATTTTCACGACGGAGCATGAATGCCCCGTACCGGAGGGAACAGCCGTATACCGTCTCCGGGAAACCGGAACCCTCTATCTGCGGATGGAAGAAAAGAGCGTGCAAATTATCCCCTGGAGGGGCATGGAACGCCGTACAGAGTAAATCCCGTGCTTTCCTCAATGCGGATGGGAAGGATCTCTCCCGCCAGGTCAGGGGCGGCATCCACCATGACGGGCTTGTTCTGGGAGGTCCGGCCGGAGAGGCGCGCCGCATTCGTTTTGGACGGCCCTTCCAGAAGAACTTCCTGCACGGTGCCTACCAGATCCCGGTTTTTCCGGATAGCTATTTCATTGACTACGGCCAGAAGATCCTGGTTGCGCGCTTCCTTCACTTCCTCCGGAATCTGATTCTCCATAACGGCGGCGGGTGTGCCGCGGCGCGGGGAATAGCGGAAAATGAATGCGTTGTCAAACTGGACCTGTTCCACGGCCTGCCTGGTCAGCAGGTAATCCTCCTCCGTTTCTCCTGGGAAGCCCACAATGATATCCGTGGTGATGGACAAATCCGGGCGTGCCTGCTTCATCCGGGAGCAAAGGTCCAGATAGGTTTCATTCCTGTACGGCCTGCGCATCATTTTCAGGATGCGGTCGCTGCCGCTCTGCATCGGGAAATGAATGTGGCTGCACAACTTGGGAAGGTAGGTGAACGCCTGCACCAGATCCTGGCGGAAACCGATGGGATGCGGGGAAACGAAGCGGATGCGCCGGATTCCTTCCACTTCATGCACGGCTTCCAGCAGCTGGACGAAGCCGCCCTTGCCGCCTGCCGTTTCCATCTGCCTGCCGTACCGGTTGACGATCTGGCCCAGCAGCGTGACTTCCTTCACGCCGGCGTCCGCCAGCATCTTCACCTCATCCACCACGTCCCGGATGGGGCGGCTGCGTTCTGCGCCGCGGGTGTAGGGGACGATGCAGTAGGCGCACTTCATTTCGCACCCCTGCATGATGGAGACATACGCCGTGGAGCGCGCTCCGGGATTCAGGTGGTCCCGGATGCGGTTCTGGGAGTCCGCCTCTTCCGCCACATCGCACACATGCGTGCCGGAAAAGGCGGTTTGCAACTCGTCCATGCGGCGTTCCTGGCGCGCGCGCAGAATGCCGTCCACGTGTTCAAACACGCGGTGGTATTTCTGGGTGCCGACCACGAGGTCCAGGCGCGGCAGTTCCTTGAACAGCTCCTCTTTTTTACTTTGGGCCATGCAGCCCATCATGCCGTACACTACATGCGGACGGTGCCGCTGCTGCTTGGCCAGAAGCCCCATTTTCCCCAGCGCCTTTTGTTCCGCCTGTTCCCGGATGGAGCAGGAATTGAACAGGATGACGTCCGCCTCATCCTCGCGGTCCGTCATGGTGTAGCCCTTCTGCACGAACATGCGGGCCACCTGTTCGGAGTCCCGTTCGTTCATTTGGCAGCCGTAAGTTTTGATGTAAAGCTTGGGCATGGAAAAAATCAGGTATTTTTTTTCAGGGTGACCACGCATTCCAGATGCTTGGTCTGGGGGAACAGGTCAAAGGGCTGGACGGCGGTGGCGGAATACCCGGCCTTGTCGAATTCCGCCAAATCCCGTATCTGGGTGGCTGGGTTGCAGGAAACGTAAACGACTTTTCCGGGGCCGAAGGCGAACAACTGGGTCAGGAATTCCATGCTGCACCCTTTCCGGGGCGGGTCGATCACCACGGCGGTTTTTTCCGCGGGGAAATCCACCCGGGCGAAAATGGCCCCGGCGTCCGCCGCCAGGAATTCCGCGTGTTCGATTCCGTTGCTGCGCGCGTTGCTGCGCGCCCAGTCCGCGGAAGTCTCACTGACTTCCACGCCCAGCACTTTTTTAAATTTCTTCGCCAGGCTCAGGGCGAACAGGCCGGAACCGCAGTAAGCGTCCACCAGGAATTCCTCCCCGTCCATACTCGCCTGTTGGGCCACGTAATCCGTAAAAAGCGGAAGAATGAAAGGATTATTCTGAAAAAAGTCCCCCGCCAGAAAATGGAACTCCAAATCGCCCACCCGTTCGCACGCCACGGCGTTGTTATTGGTGATGACGGTTCCTTCCGAAGCCCGGAGCAGAATGGTGGCTCCCCGCTTGAACCGGGCCGCGGCCTGGTAAACGCTTTTGCGTGCCAGGGGCAGGGCTTCATTGATGCACTCCATGGCAATCGGGCATTGCGGCACGTCCACCACATCCCTTCTGGAGCCTGCTTTCAGAAAACCGATGGCCGGCTTGCCTCCTTCCTTCGGTTTGTCAAAGTGGGGCGTAATCTTGGAGCGGTAATGATATTGGCGGGGAGAGGCTATGGCCGGATTAACAGGCAGTTCCAGCCCTGCCTGCAGGCGGAGCAGATCCGCTACCTGCCGGGTTTTCCAGAGAAGCTGGCGGTCATAGGAAAGGTGCTGGTACTGGCATCCTCCGCAGGTGCCGAACAGGCGGCAGCCCGGTTCCACGCGGTCCGGGCTGGGGTTAATTATTTCCACCAGATCGGCGGAGGAGTAGTTTTTGTCATTACGCCAGACGCGGGCTTTGACACGGTCTCCCGGCAGGGCGAAGGGGACGAAAACCACCCATCCGTCCACGCGTCCGATGCCGTCGCCCGCATTGGAAAGGGCGTCAATATCCAGTTCAAGCTCCTGGTGGTAGGAAAAAGGTTCGGGGTGGAAGCCTTTGGGAATGGTCGCAGTCATGGTGGTGGGAAAAGATTATGGGGCGGAAGGGGTAATCAGCTTGCCGTCCAGATCGTACAGCAGGGTTTCCGGCAGCCGGGGGGTGCGCAGTCCGGGGCGGAAATCGCCCGGCAAGACAGCCGGTCCCGGAGCGGACTCTTCATTCTCATCCTCTGGAAGAATCTCCTGTTGCGCCGGAGCGGGAGCCCAGGGTGCGGGATGGTCCGCCGGGGCGGTTTGTTCCGGCTGAACGGCTGGAACCGGGGCGGGGGCCTGAGGCGCCGTTTCCTTGTTGGAGGCGCAGGAATAGGTCCAGGTCAGCCCGGCAATCAGACAGGAGCGGATCAGGAGCTTTCTCATGGCGCGGATTCTTACAGCTTCATTCGGACTTGGCAAGTGAATAGCCCTGCTATGGTTCATGTAAAGGGCATTTCTTTTTTCCCGGAAACCGGGAAACGCTTGCTGTTTGACTATCCCGGGATAGTATTTATAGTAGGAACACGTATGAGGCCTTTCCTTTTTTTATGTTGTTCCGCTGTGGTTTCAGGGCTGTTTGCACCTCAGGCCGGCATAGCTCAACAGCGGCCTCCCATTTTCGGGTTTGCCAATAAAAACAGGATACCTGAAGTCAATAAATCGGGCAGCCCCGTTTTTGACAAACTCCGTAATGAAGCTATGAAGAAAAAGCTGCCGCTGGTGATTTACCTGACCGGTTCTTCATGGTGCTCTCATTGCAATATTTTTACCAGGGAATATATTAAAAAAACAAATTTCAAAAATGCCGCCGGGAAGAAATTTATATTTTGGCTGGTGGACACCAAACAGGTGCCGGGCAATTCCCCGGGAACGTTTAAATTCAAGATGGTTCCGGAAGAAGCCGCAAAAATCGTGGGGTGTGCGGATTCCCCCCGTGCGCCGTATGTGGTTCTTGGCCCTCCCGCCGTGTTTATCATTGACCCTGTTTCCGGAGAATTGATCAAGAGCCTGTTCACCAAAAGTGAAGTGGACAAGTATGGAAAGCCTCTTGCCGGAATTATTGAAGAAGCCTGGAATAATCATGTAAACCGGAAGAAGCTGAATGGAAATGCTTAATGGCAAGGTATCCGCGAAGCCAAATAATGACGGCGGCAAAAGCGGAATGATGAAACGGAACGGTTTTAAACGGTTATCCGTTGGAAAGTGATTTTTGACGCGCAGCGCCGGGAATGGCAGCTTGTGGTTTCTGTTGGTTTATCAAGTCCTGACGTGTTGATATTTTAACTTTGCAATATGAATTAAGAATAATTTTAATTAATATGACCAGTATAAAGCAAAGAGACGAATTGCAATCTACTATTTGGAAAATCGCCAACGAAGTGCGTGGCGCCGTTGACGGCTGGGATTTTAAGCAATTTGTCTTAGGAACTCTTTTTTATCGGTTTATCAGTGAGAACTTCACCAACTTCATTGAAGGCGGTGACGAGAGCGTCAACTATGCGAATATGCCGGATGACGTTATCACCCCTGAGATAAAAGATGACGCCACCAGGACAAAAGGGTATTTCATCTATCCTGCTCAGCTTTTTGTGAATATAGCAAAGAATGCCAACAACAATCCTAATCTGAACACGGACTTGGCCGCTATTTTCGATGCGATAGAGAGTTCTGCCAATGGGTATCCGTCCGAACACGACATAAAAGGGCTGTTTGCCGACTTTGACACCACAAGCAACCGTTTGGGCAACAACGTGGAGGAGAAAAACAGGCGTTTGGCGGCAGTCATCAAAGGTGTGGAAAGCCTTGATTTCGGTAATTTTGAAGATAATGAGATAGATCTTTTCGGAGATGCTTACGAGTTCCTGATTTCCAATTACGCCGCCAATGCCGGCAAATCCGGCGGAGAGTTCTTTACGCCTCAGAATGTATCAAAGCTGATAGCGCGATTAGCTATGTCGGGATTGGCTTCCGTCAACAAGATTTATGATCCGGCTTGTGGTTCGGGTTCGTTGCTGCTTCAGGCGAAGAAACAGTTTGATGCGCATCTTATTGAAGATGGCTTTTTCGGGCAGGAAATCAACCACACCACTTACAACCTGGCGCGGATGAATATGTTCTTGCATAATATCAATTATGACAAGTTCGACATAGCGCTGGGCAATACGCTGATCAATCCTCAATATGGCGATGAAAAACCATTTGACGCCATCGTCTCAAATCCTCCATACTCCGTCAATTGGGTGGGAAGCGACGACCCAACGCTGATCAATGACGACCGCTTTGCCCCGGCAGGAGTGTTAGCGCCAAAGTCAAAAGCTGATTTTGCTTTTGTGCTTCACGCCCTCAGCTATCTTTCCGCCAGAGGCAGGGCCGCCATTGTCTGCTTCCCCGGCATCTTCTACCGTGGCGGCGCGGAACAGAAGATAAGGAAATATCTTGTGGACGGCAACTTTGTGGAAACGGTCATTGCGTTGCCTCCCAATCTCTTCTATGGAACGGGCATCGCCGTGAATATCCTCGTGCTGTCCAGGCACAAGGCTGATACGAAGACGCAGTTTATTGATGCCAGCGGGGAAGATTTCTTTAAAAAGCAGACCAATAACAATGTCCTGACAGATGAGCACATAGAAAGAATAGTCGATATATTCGACAGAAAGGAACCGGTGGAATATGTTGCGGCATTAGTAGATAACAGCAAGATTGCGGAGAATGGCTATAACCTCTCTGTGAGTTCATATGTAGAGGCGAAAGATACGCGCGAGGTGATTGATATTGCCAGGCTGAATGCCGAGGTGAAGCAAACCGTGGAGAGGATAGATGCGCTGCGTGCGGATATTGAGGCGATTATTAAGGAGTTGGAGGATGAATAATGAGCCGGCAATAACAGGAACGGCTTTTCTGACCGATGTAGTCAAGCAGATGTTAAAGGGAGGTGACATAAAATGAGTAGACTAGACGAGCTTATTCAAGAACTCTGCCCAAATGGCGTTGAATATAAGAAGTTATCTAAAGTAACAAAGATTGAAAGAGGAAAGCGAGTAGTTAAAAAGCAGTTATCGCAAGATTCCGGATTTCCTGTGTTTCAGAATAGTTTAACCCCCATGGGATACCATGTAGATAGCAACTATCCTGCTGAAACGACCTTTATTATTGGTGCAGGTTCCGCTGGAGAAATTGGCTATAGCAAAGAAAATTTTTGGGCAGCCGATGATTGTTTTCCTATTGTATGTAGCGATTCTGTTATAAATAGATACATTTTCCACTTTTTGCTTAAGAAACGATCTGTTTTGCTGTCAAAGGTCAGAAAATCCAGTATTCCAAGATTATCCCGAACCGTTATTGAAAATTTAATGATTCCTGTTCCTCCCCTAAAAGTTCAGGAAGAGATTGTGCGCATCCTCGACAAGTTTACTACGCTGGAAGCGGAGCTGGAAGCGGAGCTGGAAGCGGAGCTTACAGCGAGAAAGAAACAGTATGAGCATTATCGCAATAAACTATTGTCTTTCAGTGTGTTAAATAAATCGGGGGGGGGGGGTAATATTGTTTAAAAAGCTGAGAGAAATTGCAGAATACTCGCATAAGAGAATAAATGCGGCAGCTATGAAAAAAGCTAATTATGTCGGCGTTGATAACCTTTTGCAAAATAGAGCTGGCAAAGTAGGATCAAATTACGTTCCCACTAAAGGGAATTTAACTGCCTATGTTGTAGGTGACGTACTAATAGGCAATATTCGTCCTTATTTAAAGAAGATATGGTTGGCTTATAATGAAGGTGGTGCAAGTGGAGATGTCTTGGTAATTCATTTAACAGACCAATCAGTGGATGTTAAATATCTATACCATGTATTAGCGGACGATAAATTCTTTAACTACAATATGCAATTTGCCAAAGGAGCAAAGATGCCTCGTGGCAGCAAGCAGAAAATAATGGATTATATAATCCCTGTTCCTTCGCTCGAAGAGCAACGCCGCATTGTCTCCATTCTCGACAAGTTCGATATGCTGACAACCTCCATCAGTGAAGGCTTGCCAAAGGAAATAGAACTGCGTAGAAAACAGTATGAATATTACCGTAACCAATTATTATCATTCCCTGATAATAAAGCAACGGCCTGAATATGGGAGAAACATTGACAGAAATAGCTCAGGAGTTAAAAAACAGCCCAAAGAAGGTTCAGCTTATCTATGCCTTTAACGGTGTGGGAAAGACGCGGCTGTCTCGCGCATTCAAAGAGTTGGTGTCGCCCAAGCATGAGGAAGAAGAAGCGCAAGACGGGGATACTGGCGTAAAAGTATTGTATTATAATGCTTTTACTGAAGATTTGTTCTATTGGGATAATGATCTGGCCGGGGATACAAACAGGAAGCTGGTGATATGTCCTAATGCCTTTACTGACTGGGTGCTTGAAGATGAAGGACAAGACAGTAATATTATAACTAATTTCCAGCACTATACCAATGATAAACTGACTCCACGTTTCAGTAAAAATTATAAAGAGGTTTCCTTTTCTATAAAAGGCGGCAACGAAGAGCAAATTGATAATATCAAAATATCGAGAGGCGAAGAAAGCTGTTTTGTGTGGTGCGTGTTTTACAGCCTGCTGAAAGAGGTAGTCGAAGTACTGAATGATTCGGAACCGGAAAACCGCTCGACAAATAAGTTTGATGATTTGGAATATATATTCATTGATGATCCAGTAAGTTCGCTGGATGAAAATCATTTAATAGAATTGGCTGTAAATATAGCAGAAGTTATAAAAAGTAGTGATTATAATTTGAATAAATTAAAATTTATCATTACGACGCACAATCCTTTGTTCTATAATGTAATTTATAATGCATTAAAGGCTGAGGCAGGCTATATGCTAAGTAAATATGAAGATGGGACTTTTAAACTTGAAGAAAAGAAAGGAGACTCAAACAAAAGTTTTTCCTATCATCTTTTCCTAAAGCAGACTATCGAAGAGGCGCTTGATTCAGGCACTGTTCAGAAATACCATTTCACGCTACTGCGCAACCTTTACGAAAAAACGGCAAACTTCTTAGGGTATCCCCAATGGTCTGATTTGTTGCCTGATGACAGGCGAACCTACTATAACAGGATTATTCAGTTTACAAGCCACTCTACATTATCCAATGAAGCTGTGGCGGAACCGACAGAAGCAGAAAAGCAAACTGTGGGATTTTTATTAAAGCATTTAATTGATAACAAGTACTGGAAAGAGGATCTGCAATGACACAATACAGCACCATAGCGGAATTACAGAACTTTATCGTTCTCGACAGCTACACCAGGAGTTCAATGGTAAGCGAGCCGCCCGCAGGTTATCAGACAGAGGCGGCTTTGGAACGTGAATTTATAGAAGATTTGATATCACAAGGTTACGAATATGTTCCCAGCCTTGTTACGCCTGACGCCCTGCTCTGCAATGCGAGAAACCAGTTGCAGGCACTCAATAATATCGTTTTCACCGATTCTGAATGGGGACGCTTCCTGGAGGAATATTTAGACAAGAAGAGTGACAGTCTTGCTGAAAAAACAAAAAAAATACATGATAATTACATCTATGATTTTGTGTTTGACGATGGGCATATCCAAAATATCTATTTGGTAGATAAAACAAATATTGCCCGCAACAAAGTGCAGGTAATTAATCAGTTCGGGGCACAGAAAAACCGTTACGATGTCACGATACTGGTAAATGGGTTGCCTATGGTGCAGGTAGAGCTGAAAAAGCGGGGAGTGGCTATCCGCGAGGCTTTTAATCAGGTGCATCGCTATAGCAAAGAGAGCTTCAACAGCGAAAGTTCACTTTATAAATACTTACAGGTTTTCATCATCTCCAACGGTACGGACACCCGTTATTTTGCCAATACCGTAAAGCGCGATAAAAACAGTTTTGACTTTACGATGAACTGGGCGAAGTCGGACAATACGCTGATTAAAGACTTAAAGGATTTTACGGCGACATTTTTCCAGAAAAATACGCTGCTGCAGGTTCTTTTCACATATTCGGTGTTTGATGCCAGTAACACGCTGCTCATTATGCGCCCCTACCAGATTGCGGCAACGGAGCGCATCTTGTGGAAGATAAAGAGCTCTTACCAGGCTAAGAAATGGAGCAATCCGGAGGGCGGCGGATACATCTGGCACACCACGGGGTCTGGCAAAACTCTGACGAGTTTTAAGGCCGCGCAGCTTGCCACCCAACTTGATTTTATCGACAAGGTGTTCTTTGTTGTTGACCGCAAGGATTTGGATTATCAGACGATGAAAGAATATCAACGTTTCTCGCCCGATAGCGTCAATGGGTCAGAGAGCACGGCGGGACTGAAGCGGAATATAGAGAAGGATGACAACAAAATCATTGTCACGACCATTCAAAAGCTGAACAACCTCATGAAGAGCGAAAGCGACTTGCCTGTCTATCAAAGGCAGGTTGTATTTATCTTCGATGAGTGCCACCGTTCCCAATTCGGAGAAGCGCAGAAGAATCTGAAAAAGAGATTCAAGAGATATTACCAATTTGGCTTTACGGGGACCCCTATCTTTCCTGAGAATGCTTTGGGGGCGGAGACTACGGCCAGTGTGTTCGGCCGTGAGCTGCATTCGTATGTCATCACAGACGCCATACGTGATGAAAAGGTTTTGAAGTTCAAAGTGGACTACAACGATGTTCGTCCACGGTTTAAGAATTTGGAAACTGAAAAAGATGAAATCAAGTTGAATGCGGCAGAAAATCAAAAGCTTTTGCTTCATCCGGACCGAATCAAAGGGATTTCCCAATACATCTTGCGGAATTTCAGGATAAAAACACATAGAACGCAAGGGAATAACAAGGGCTTTAATGCCATGTTCGCAGTAAACAGCGTTGAGGCTGCCAAACTGTATTATCAGGAATTGAACAATCTGCAGAAAGAAAGTGACAGGCCCCTGAGAATTGCCACCATATTTTCTTTCGCCCCAAATGAAGAACAAAGCGCTAAGGGCGATATCAAAGATGAAAATTTTGACCCTTCGGCAATGGACAGCAGCGCCAAAGAGTTTTTGGCAAAAGCGATTGGCGATTACAACGTGATGTTTAAAACGAACTTCGGAGTGGATAGTAAAGAGTTCCAAAACTATTATCGCGATTTGGCCAAAAGAGTAAAAAACCAGGAGGTTGACTTGCTCATTGTGGTCGGTATGTTCCTTACCGGTTTTGATGCTCCTGCTTTGAACACGCTGTTTGTAGACAAGAATCTGCGTTATCACGGTCTGATGCAGGCGTTTTCACGTACCAATCGCATCTATGACGCAACCAAAACTTTCGGCAATATCGTCACATTCAGGGATTTGGAACAATCTACAATAGATGCGATCACTTTGTTCGGAGATAAGAACACAAGGAACGTAGTGCTTGAAAAGAGCTACAAGGAATATCTTGAAGGATTTAAAGATATTGCCACCGGCGAGGCGAGAAAAGGGTATGTGGAAGTTGTCATGGAACTGAAAGAAAAATTCCCTGCCCCCGATGGGATAGTGACGGAAGCAGATAAAAAATCCTTTGTTAAGCTGTTCGGAGAATATCTACGGATAGAAAATATTTTACAAAACTACGATGAGTTTACGCAGCTCAAAGCCCTGCAAAAAATAGACAAAGAGAATCGTGCGGATCTTGAAGCGTTTAAGAATGCCAACTTCTTGACTGATGAAGATATTGCAGCCATGCAGGGCATTGATGTACTGAAAGAGCGAACCGTACAGGATTATCGTTCGATATACAATGATATCCGAGACTGGTTCAGACATGAGAGGAACGGTAAAGCTCCGGAAGATTCAAAAATAGACTGGGATGATGTGGTTTTTGAAATTGATCTGCTTAAATCTCAGGAAATAGATCTCGACTATATTCTCGGACTGATTTTCGAACACAACAGGAAAACGAAGGACAAACCTGCCTTGGTAGATGAGGTGCGCCGTGTTATCAGAGCGAGCATCGGGAACAGGGCAAAAGAGAGCCTCATTGTTGATTTTATCAATGAAACGGATTTGGAACCGATTCGAGATAAGACTGATATTATTGCCGCTTTCTTTACTTATGCCCAAGAGAAACAGAAAAAGGAAGCTGCTGCTCTGATTACGGAAGAGAAACTGAACGAGGAAGCTGCAAAGCGATATATTCAAACATCTTTGAAACGGAAGTACGCCAGCGAGAACGGCGCTGACCTCAATGCTATTCTGCCGAAGATGAGTCCATTAAATCCTCAATATCTGACGAAGAAACAGAGCGTCTTTCAAAAAATCGTCGCTTTCATTGAAAAGTTTAGGGACATCGGAGGTCAAATTTAATACCTGCACACGGGCAAGCTGCCCGATTTTGCCGCCCTCATCCGGCATCATGAGGTATTACTCTTCTAAAAACGGTAAATGAAGCGCAGCCATGGGCGCGGCGTGCCGGAATAGTAGGGATACCACCGGTGTCCGGGGTGGTGCATAGTGCGGCCCCATTCATCCTGACGGCGCGCCTGGGGCGCATAGAAAAGCTGTTTCCACTCCCGGCTGGCGAAGGAAGAAGGCTCTGTTTCCGAAGCCGGAGGCGCCAGAAACGCCTGGAGGGCGCTGGAAGAACAGCAATAATAGGGAATGTTGAACCGGGGCGCCAGTCCGAACGCCAGCAAAAGCCATATCCAGACGCGGAGACCGGGATGCCGCGTCCAGGAGGAAGCCAGAAAGGCAAGCAGGCAGGCCATGACCGGAACGCTTCCTTTGCAAAGCAGGTCATTGACGTCTCCGTTCACGTAAAAGAAAGGCAGAATCAGGCCGGTTGCCAGCGTACAGATGAAGAGGGGATTCTTGCGGAAATCCCGCCAGCAGAACAGAGCATACAGCAGGAATGAGGTCGCCATAAGCAGGAAATCCCCCCGATGCGTATAGAAAGACCGCATGCCCATGTGGGAGGATGGCGCGTTTACCGCCCCATAATAAAGAAGAAAACACGCTCCCAGCAGAACGGCGGCTGAAAAGGAGGGGTGGAGCAGGACATCCCGGAGAGGGAGGACGCCTTTCCATTGGCGGTGCCACTGGCAGGCCGCCAGGGGCAGCCCTCCAAGGGCTGCGAGGGGGGAATAAAAGGCCGTGGCTGCGAACAGAATAGGCATCCAGTATAGGGGCATGCGTCCTGAAGCCAGGAAGATGAAAAAGAGCAGAACAGGAATGGATGCGTTTGCGCTGCACATGATTTGTTCCGCTGTACCAAAATAATGCAGGCGGAACAGATCCAGCCCCAGCCAGCACTGGAGATTCAGCAGAGAGCCGAATGCCGCCATCAGCAGGGCGAGCAGTAGGGAGCGGCGTCCGGAGAAAACGCAGAGCCACAGCCAGGAAAGGAACAGGCCCCAGGTCCCCCACAGAACGACAAGCACGCGCGCGGCGTCCAGCCCCGCCAGTTTCCCAGCCAGAGCTGGGACCAGCCAAAACCCCGTGTTGTAAATCAGCACGTTCCCGTCCGGAAAGATGACGGGCCACGGGCTGGCGACCAATTCACGCAGACAGGCATTTCTGACGATATGGTCAGGGTGTTGGTTGACCCACTCCCCCCAGCCGGAAAGCGCCGTCAGGGCGGCAAACGCCGCCAGGGCGAGAAATGAAGAGCGGGTGAACAGGGGGAAGGCGGGAAGAGAATCCCTTGTTTGCGGTTCCTTGCGTTTTCGGGGCGCCAGTCCCGCAGCCGTCAGGAGCGTGAGAGGGAGAGCGGCGTACCAGTGCATCCACCCGGTCAGGAACACCAGGACAGGCAGCAGAAGCCAGGCGCAGGTGTGCCACTTCAGCGCGGTTGCGTTGAACGCTTGTTCCGGGCACGGGGCATCAGCGGCTGGGGGAGGCATTTCCCCGGAACCTTAATGGGGCTGGTCCGCGGGGGCAAGGAGGAAACTCGCAGACCGGAACGGAAGGGGGCATTTGTATGGGTATGGTGGCAGGAATGAGCGCGCGCCGTTGCCTCTTTACCGGAAAAACGGGGCAGGTCATGCTGGGAGGCCTATGAATAAAACACAATTTATCAGGGAGCTCCAGCGTGAGCTGGGGAAGGACGTTACTTCCCGGCAGGCGGAACACGCGTTGAACGCGGTGCTGGAGACGATTGCGCGGTCGGTCCGGAGGCGGTCGCTGGTGAAATTCCGGGGCTTTGGCACTTTCCGCGTCAAGCGCCGCCGCGCCCGCATCGTACGCCATCCGGAAAACGGCGGCAGGCTGCTGGTGCATGAATCGAAAACCATGAAATTCCGCCCCTCTTCCCTTCTGTGGAAGGAGTAGGGAAGCCGTTCGGCAGCTCCTGTCATTTTGCCATTGACTTCTCCGTCCGCGGAGGCCCTTAATGTGGATAAGGCAGGAGCGTTTTTGCCTGCCTGCATAAGTAACTGGCCCTTTCCGCGTTTGTCGATCATGATTCCGGATTCCGTTCATTTGCTGACCCGTTCCTCCCAGATGACCCTGTGCAAAGATGAACAGGGCCGTGTGCGCCGCGCCTATTACGGCCCGAGGCTGCATCAGCCGGAGGATGCCCTGGAAAACGCCGCGGATGCTCCTCTCCTGTATTCCTCCCTGGCGGATTCCGTAACAGGGCTTCCCAATGCGTCCGGCGAGTACTGCATTTGCGTGACCCAGGCGGACGGGGCCCTTTCCCTGAGCCTGGAATGCCAGGGTTGGGAAGTGCTGGAACTGGATGACGACCGGGAAGAAGCCGTCTTCTATGGGAAGGACCCTTCCTACCCTGTGCGGGTGGAAATCCACGTGCGCTCTCACAGGGAATCGGACACCTTTTTGCAGTGGGCGGTTGTTCGGAACGAAGGGAAAGAAGGCATCCGCCTGCACCGCGCTGCGTCCGCACAACTGGGTTTGCGCACAGAACGGTACTTCGTCACCAGCTTCCGCGGCACCTGGGGCGGCGAGTCCCTGATGAGTGAGGAAGAAGTGGCCCGGGGGCATGAACTTGCCCTGGTATCCGGAACCGGCACCCGCACCGCCCAGGAGGGAAGCCCCGGATTCATCATCTCTCTGGACGGTCCGGCGCGGGAGGATTCCGGGGAAGTGATTCTGGGGGCGCTGGCATGGCCCGGCAATTACCGGATATGGTTCCGGCACAGCCCGTATCATTACCTTTTTGCCGGAGCGGGACTGGATACGGCTCCCGCGCCCTATCTGCTGGACGGCGGCGGCGTGTTTGAAACGCCGCCCCTCATTCTGACGCACAGTAAAAACGGCAAGGGAGAGGCATCCCGGCGCATCCACCGCTGGGCGCGCCGCTACGGCCTGCGCGGCGGAGGAACAGAGAGGCCAACCTTGCTGAATTCCTGGGAGGGGGTGTATTTTACCTTTACGGAAAAAGTGCTGCACGGCATGATAAAACGTGCGGCGGACTTGGGGATAGAGCTTTTCGTGCTGGATGACGGCTGGTTCGGCAACCGGTTCCCCCGCAATGACGCCCGCGCGGGATTGGGGGACTGGCAGGTGAACCGCGCTAAATTGCCCCATGGGCTGGAAGGCCTTATCCGCCATGCGGAAGAACTGGGGATACGCTTCGGCATCTGGGTGGAGCCGGAAATGGTGAACCCTCATTCGGAGCTTTATCAGAACCATCCGGAGTGGGTCATCGGTCTCCCGCATCGGGAAAACAGGCAGGAACGCAGCCAGTATTTGCTGGACCTGAGCAATCCTCATGTATGCAGGTACATTCTTGACGCCATGCGGAAGCTGCTTGGAGAACATCCGGGCATTTCCTACGTCAAATGGGATTGCAACCGCAAAATTTCCGACCCCGGCTCTCCCTGGCTGGACGCCTGCCGCCAGGGGAATCTGCCCATTGACTATGTGCGGGGCTATGAACACGTTCTTGATACGCTGGCATCGGAATTCCCGGATGTGACATTCCAGGCCTGTTCTTCCGGCGGAGGCCGCGCCGACTATGGAACCATGCGGAGGCATCATGAATTCTGGACGTCCGACAACACGGACGCTTATGAACGCGTGTTCATGCAGTGGGGCATAGGCCACCTGTTCCCGGCTATTTCCATGGCCGCCCATGTGACAGCCTCCCCCAACCATCAGACGGGCCGCTCCGCTCCGCTCAAATTCCGGTTTGACGTGGCTATGTCCGGACGGCTTGGCTTTGAACTTCAGCCATGCGACATGACGGAGGAGGACATGGCCTTTGCCAAACGTGCTTTGACGGAATACAAGCGCATCCGCCCCGTAGTCCAGTTCGGTGACTTGTACCGGCTTTCCTCCCCGTATGAAAGCCGGGTGGCCTCCCTGATGTATGTATGCGGAAAACGGGCTGTCGTTTTCGCCTGGCTGATGGATAAATGGCTGGCGGATTCCCCTCCGCCCCTGCGCCTGAAAGGCCTGAATCCTGCCGCCAGGTACCTGGTGCGGGAAATCAACATGAATGAAGACGGCTCTCTCACGAACGTTCACGAACAGGTGCTGGGCGGCGATTTCCTGATGGACGCCGGCATCCGCATCCGCTGGAAAAAGGCCTTCCAGTCCGTCTGCTTGGAGGTGGCGGAAACAAACCCTGATGCTCCGGCTTCATCATGAAATCGGCGTTTGGCGTGGGAGCCATAGCCGCCTTACTGATATGATGAGTTAGGAGTTCTCTTAGAGGTGAGGGTATACAGCCAATGCGGCAGAAGACAGGCGCATTCCAATGCCGGTTTGCCGATGTTCTTCTCTTTTTCTACAGGAAAAGGT
>UMCT01080569.1_pt1 | contig 21428 bp, 23 predicted proteins | sample 1964291 | NCBI WGS metagenome assembly UMCT01 (sample SAMEA4835974, study PRJEB28245) | human gut metagenome | biome: gut microbiome; material: fecal sample | place: Denmark | collected 2008 | reverse complement strand
TGCCGCTCCTTTAATAGCTAGCAGCTTTGAGGTTAAGGTTTTGCCGTTAAGAGCGCGCCAAGCCGTCTACAGAAAGAACCACACCGGAGATGTAGCTTGCCATGTCCGAGGCGAGGAATACGTATGCGTTGGCAATGTCTTCCGGTTCGCCCATGCGACCAAGCGGAATAGTGGCAATAAGAGGATCAATTATTTCTTTGGGCAGGGCATCTACCATGTCAGTGTGCGTAACGCCCGGTGCCACTGCGTTGACGCGAATCTGGTCAGCGGCAAGCTCTCGCGCGAGTGACTTCGTCAGGCCGTTTACCGCAAACTTGGATGCAGGGTAGGCACAGCCTGAAGGTTGACCGTAGATGCTAACCATAGAGCTTGTGTTGATAATGGCGCCGCCGCCCTGGGCGCGCATGAAAGGTGCAGCTGCCTTGCAGCAGTAGAACACGGCATTGACGTTGAGCGCCATAGTTTTATCGAATGCGGCGGGGTCGTAGTCGTAGAGGGACTCGCGGGCGGAAACGCCAGCATTGTTGCCAAGGATATCGATGCGGCCGAAGGCTTCGTTTACCTTCGCGAATTCTGCAGCAATGGAGTCTGGATCCGTCATGTCGGGCCAGATGCCCATTACCTCATAGTCGGGGTTGATCGCCTTCAGCTTTTCAACGGCTGCGCTTGCCGTTCCTTCGCGTGAGCCGCACAGGGCAACTTTGGCCCCGTTGTCCAGAAATGCCTTAACAATAGCGAATCCGATACCGCGCGTACCGCCAGTAACGATTGCGGTTTTTCCCTTGAGCAATTCCATGTCATCCTCCTTGGAGTGGAATGGGTACCTTTCCATTCTTTCATTCAGCCACAGGGAACGGAGGGGAGTTTGGAGCGAGTGGGAGAAGTTCACGGCCGTCGGTTAATTATCTGATTCGAGAATAATTGCGTTGCTGGTTGCTTGTATGGTCGATTGACACCGTCTGTTGCGGCATTGATTGCCTGTTTGAGTGGCTCCGCTCTTGCTGCGCAAGCTGGGCCCGGGCTGGGGCGTCCCTTGCTCGCAAGCTGGGTACCAGGTTGGCACAACCCTTGCCGCGCAGGCCGGGTACCAAGCTGGCAAAGCCCTTGCCGCCATCAGGCTGGTGCAGCCCTTGCCGTGTATGTCTGCGCCGGATTGGCGCCGGCAACACTAGTGAGACGCCGCTGGGTGAAGTTAAGCGACGTCATGCGGTAAAAGCGCGCCGAAACCGCTCGATTTCGCTGCCTTGACCACTACTAACCAATATCTAGCGATGCGTTTTCCCCGATAGGTAGGCATAATTCGCGCTAATGTTGCCGCGTAAAGGCAGCTGAGGATCTGAGAGGAGAGTAATAATGGCTATTTCGACTGAGATCGTAGGCAAGACCTTCGGACCGTTTGTGCGCGACTACACCTTCAAGGATTTGGAGATTTGCGCGTTGGGGTGCGGTGCTGGCTGGGACGGCCGCGTCGATCTTGACTATGTAAACGAAGGCGATGCGAAAAACCCTGAGCTTAAGGTTCTGCCCATTTTCGCAGTGCCGCTTACGGTTAACGAGGAAATGACCACCACACTCGATTACGGTTTCGATTATTCCGGATCGCTGCATTATGGCATCGACGTTCATTTTCATGCGCCGTTCAAGATGGCCGACCACATTGAGACCTATGTAACCCAGGAAGCCATTTGGGATCGTGGTGAGGGACGCGGATCTCTTTCCAAGCAGGTAGGCAAGTCCTACTCTTCCGACGGTACGCATCTGTGCACGGTGGATACGTACGACTGCTGCATCTATGATGGCGGCTGGGGTGGCGAGCAGCCTCCGAAGGATGTTGTCGAGTATCCCGACCGTGAGCCCGACTTCGTTTACGAGGAAACCTATGGTTTGAATTGGCCTCTTGTGTATCGTTTGATGGGAGACTGGCATCAGCAGCACATCGACTGGTCCTATACCGAGCAGACTGGCCTTGAGCGCCCTATCGCTCATGGTGTAAGTAGCGCTGGCGTGGCAATGCGCCATGCAATCTCCCTGCTGTTCCCTGGTCATCCCGAGGCAATGACTCGCTTCAAGTGCCGCTTCACTTCGCCGGTTCTTCCTGGCGTTCGTTTGCGCACTGAGGTTTGGAAGACCGCCGAGGGTGAGGCGAGGTTCCGTATGGTTAACGCCGATGCTCCCGATTCCAAGCCGTTCTTGAACAGTTGCATCGTGGAGTGGGATCCCTCGCTCGCATAGCGAATTCATTCCCGAAAAGGTCAGCCGAAAATCGGCGGACCTTTTTTCTTGCGCCCCATATCTGTATTGCAACCCCCATTTTTTTCTTGCGGACCCCCCTGTTTTGTAGCCCTCCTTCGTGAGATTTGCTCCGCCACCGTTGCTGGGGGTCGTGTGGTTTTTGCGGGGTCCCTCTTGCCCTCGCTGGGACTCGTGTGAGTTTCTCGGGTTCTGCCCTGCCACCGTTGCCAGGATCCTGCGCTTTCACAGAGTCTGCCCTGTTGATCCAGCTGGCTCGTGTGGTTTTGCCTTCTTGCTTTTTGGGTATGCCCTTTTGCCCTTGCTAGGGGATTTCACGCGTTTTTCGTATGGTCTCGTTCTTGTCGTAGCGATCTGCCTATTGTGAAAACAAAAATCTCGCTCTTTTTGCAACTTTTTTGCGATTAGGGGCTCATTTTTCAATCTCGCAAAGCGAAAACGGCCGCTAAGCGGCGGATTACCTGCGGATTTGTATCTCGGTCTGCGATCGGAAGGCTCGCAACAATTGCCAATCGCAAAAAAGTTGCAGTTTGAGTCGAATTTTTGTTTTCAGTCTCCTGTAGACGGCTTCTTAGCGGTGCCATGGGCGGGGTGACTCGGCCACGGCGTGTGCATCGTCGGGAAGTCCAGCGAAGTGGGCCATAGGACAAAAAGGGGTCATAGGGCAAAAAGCGTGCTTGGTCAGTTTGTCGCGTACCCATGTGGGCAGTTCAGGGTAGGACTCGGAATGGCTAGGACCCGGAATGGCCCTAAGAACCAAAACGGCTCGAGCGCGCTTTTCCTATAACCCAAATTTGCTGGTTAGAAAACAAAAAGCCTGCAACCGAAGTTGCAGGCTGAACACTTGGTAGCCTCGATCGGATTCGAACCGACGATCTCCGCCTTGAGAGGGCGGCGTCCTAAACCGCTAGACGACGAGGCCATGAGCGCATATTGGCTGGGGTGGAAGGAGTCGAACCCTCACATACGGTACCAGAAACCGCTGTCCTACCATTAGACGACACCCCAATGAGTTGTGCGTTGCTTTCGCATCGCTTCCTCGGTGGTGTTACCCTTTGCCAAGGCGCGAATCAGTATATTACGGATCGGGGCACTCTCCGTCAACCCCCTTTTTTGAAAAAAATTGCTGATTCTGCAGGTAATATATAAAACACCAGGTGAGCGTGGTGCAGGTGGGTCTTTTATGAAAAACCACCGCAGCACCGTGCGTTCGCGTACGATGAAAACCATCTACCCACCGTTGCGTGGGTAGTTTGCTGTTTGTCGTTCATTGCTAGGCAAATTGCATCAAGCACTCTACGGAAGGGAAGCGCATGTCGCCTGACATTCTTGTTGAAGCCTTAAAGGCGTTGCTGCTCGGTATCACCGAGGGCATCACCGAATGGCTCCCTATTTCCTCGACAGGTCATATGATTTTGGTCGACGAATTCGTGAAGCTCAATGTAAGCGATAAGTTCCTGGAGTTGTTTTTGGTGGTCATCCAGATTGGTTCCATCATGGCGGTTGTGGTTACCTTCTGGCATAAGCTGAATCCCGTTTCGCGTACAAAGGATGAAACCGAGCGCCGCAACACATGGCACATGTGGGGCATGGTTGTTATCGGCAGTATTCCTGCTGCAGCTTTGGGTCTTGCCCTGGACGACTGGGTTCACGACCATTTCTATAACGCCTATACCGTTGCCGCCATGCTTATCTTGTATGGCATCATCTTCATTGTCCTGGAAGCGCACAACCGCAAGCGCGCTCGCGAGGTTATCGAATCGGCGGAGCAGCCGCGCGGCAAGCACGCCCGTAAAATCGACGCTTCCGACCCCGAGTCGGTTGAAAGCGCCCTGTTCCGCATCACTGATCCGTATGACATGGATTGGAAAACCGCTCTGAAGATCGGCTTCTTTGAGGTTTTGGCAATCGTTCCTGGCACCAGCCGTTCGGGCGCCACCATCATCGGCGGTATGTTGTGCGGCTGCTCTCGTACTGCTGCGGCAGAATTCACGTTCTTCTTGGCCATCCCTGTAATGTTTGGCTGGGGTATGGTTAAAGCTGTCAAGTTCTTCTTGGCGGGCATTGCCATGACGCAGGTTGAAATTGCGGTCCTGGTGGTTGGTATTGTTTCAGCTTTCGCCATGGGTATGATCGCCATCCGCTTCTTGATGGGCTACATCAAGCAGAACGACTTCACCGTTTTCGGTGTGTACCGCATATTTGTTGGCTTGGTTGTGTTGGGTTACTTTGGCACTAAGGCCCTTGGTATTTTCTAAGGCGTTGAATGGTATCCTTAAACCATGAGCAAAGGAAGAAAACATACTCGACGCAAAGCTCTTTCCGAAGAGGAAAAGGAGCAGTTGCGGGAACGGTCTAATAAGTGCATTTCCCGTTACTGCAATTATGCTGCGCTTGTCATTATATTGGTGGCGCTCGCTTCCTATGTGGTAGGGAAGGGCGATGTATTCTTCGGCCAGTTCGGCATCATGGTTTCCATCGCGTTATTGGCTATAGCGGCCATCAACGATCCAGCACGAAAATAGAACTGCTTTAGCGGCCCTTCGGGGCCGTTTTTCGTATGAACGGGTTCTAATATTTCCAGCTTGTTTCAATAATGCCCAACTCGGGTAATAGCGGCGCAAGGAGGCTTATTGGCCTGGCGTTTTGTTATCATAGGCTAACAGCGCCTATAGGGTGCGCTTACCGTCTTTTCGTGAAAGGAGTATGAGATGCCGGAAAAGAACGAGGCATTCGAGAAAATCGAGAAGCATCGTGCCGAGATCGACGCAATCGATCAAAAGCTCGTCGCTCTTCTGAATGAGCGAGCCGGTCATTCCTTGGACATCCGAGCCCTTAAGCCCGATGCCCACATGGGTTTGTATGACCCGAAACGCGAGGAAGAGATCTTTGCGCGCGTTGCAACGTACAACGAGGGCCCTCTGTATAACGAAAACCTTACTGAGATCTATCGCGGAATCCTTAAGGTTATGAAAGAGGTACCCTCCCGTGATTAATCCACTTTCCTCACTCCCCAATTACGGCACTCGCACTAACGAGATCACCCTTTACGCTGGTCCCTGCTCTGTTGAATCTGAAGAGCAGTTCAATGAAGTTGCCGAATGCATTGCTGGCCTTGGCCTTACCTGGATTCGCGGTGGCGCCTTCAAACCCCGCACGAACCCCCATTCGTTCCAGGGTCTGGGCGAAGAAGGCTTGCAGATCATGAAGGCTGGAGCTGAAAAGTACGGCCTGAAAACCCTCACCGAGGTAATGGACTCCGCCCATTGCGAAATGGTGCATTCCTATGTTGACGGTCTTCAGATCGGTGCTCGCAACATGCAGAACTTCAGCTTACTGAAGAACGTTGGCAAGGTTACCGCGCAGTCTCACAAGATGGTGTTGCTGAAGCGCGGCCTTGCGGGCAGTATTTCCGAGTGGCTTTCTGCTACGGAATATCTGACCATGGGCGGCAACGACAACATCGTGCTGTGCGAGCGCGGCTTGCGCACCTTCGAAACCGCTACGCGCTTCACGCTTGATATTTCTGCTGTTCCGGTTATTCACAAGCAGTCGATATTTCCTATTTGCGTGGATGTTTCGCATCCCGCTGGAGTACGCGACTTGGTGCCTTCTTTGGCATATGCCGCCGTCGCCGCTGGTTGCGACAGCATTATGATAGAAGTTCACCCGAATCCCACTGAAGCGCTTTCCGATGGTCCCCAGCAGCTTACGCCTGGTCAGTTCACCGAACTGGTAGCCCAGCTGCGCGAGATCGCCGCAGTTTTCGGCAAGAAGATCGTTTAGGTTGCGCTGATCTACGATCAGCGCAACTCTCGCATGAGACGTTATGACGCTGCGCGGGGCTCTAACGGCACAGCTGGGGTTTCAAGCGGGCTTGACGTGCGAAGCACGCCTGGCGCCCGCTTTCGCCCCATCTGCACTCGTTAGAGCCCCGCTCGCTGTTGCGTCCGATGATGTGAGTTCATTAACGCCCTTTCGGGCGTTTTTTGTTTTTGGGTGAAGGAGTTGTCAAATAGGGACTGATGCTTTTAGTGCTTTCGGACAATTTGCAAGCAAGTTAGCGTTTGGGCGCAGGATGCTTGCTAGCAAAGTGAAATGCACCAAAAGCCTCATCTTTTTAGATGCTTGCCGCAGGGCGAAAATTCTGTTCAATCAGGACGTTTTTCTAGCCCTATCAGCCAAAACAATGTTAAGGTCGCTCATATCCTTCCGGGAGAAAGGAAGAAAATGCGCCTTTCGGAGAACGTACAATCGCGAGTTGTTGCTGTGTCGGTTTCGCTATTCTTGGGTTTCGTAATGCCCTGGGTTCTCCAGGCTAACCGGGATTTTCGTGGGGAAGCTCAATTTAGGTTCGACCCATCGGTTATGTTCGCCAGTACGGTTGCTGAGGTTCTTGTTAGCACCATGTTTGCCGCGGTGTTCGTCGTTTCGCTTCTCTACCTCGCAAATCAATCGAGCTCTCGAAAGCTGCTTTTGTTCGCAGGTGCCATATCTCTAGTTGCTTTTGCCGGATTCACCATGACCTATTCGCTCTTCGTTCATGGCAGCGTAGATGGTTGGATCTACTACGCTCTTTCCCAAATGTTTCTTGGCCTAATTCTTATGGTCGGATACATCACGGCTGCAATAGCCGCTCCACTGATAAAACCTTCCAGCATGAACTAGCTTCTCTTTTTAGACATCTATTTGTTTTTATGCTCAACAGGGATATCGAGCATTATTTGAACTTCATGAGATCCGGGACTCACATGGGTTGATGTTTCTTTGATCAGTAATTCTCCGCATATTTCTAGTCCATTTTCCCTAAGCAATTCTTTTGTATCGCTCAATAAAGCAAAAAGAGGGTTATCTTCCTGAAAAATGGGTTCATCCGTCTTGTCGAAAGAGAAGCGGTGCATAGATTGAAAACGAAGTCCAGCTTGTCTTTTCTCGTATTTATCCAGATTGACTGTACTTTCTGGAATTTCGGAGCATAGGCTGAAATCGCTTTCGTAGCTGCCATTTAAGAATGCGTCTTTGCCGACCTTGTAGAGATTGGGGAGAGACTGCTTGCTCCTTTCGGATTCTTTCTTGAGCGACCTTTCGTGCTCTGCGATTTTCAGAAACAGCTCTTCTGGGTTACTGCTTTGCAACGGAATTTTTGTCGATAAGAAGTAGGATTCCCCCTCTTCGACCAGACGCCAGCTGTTTGCGCAATCTGATTTTTCGGATTGCCATTCTTCTTGAGTCTGAAGTGATGCAATTGCCGATTCAATAAGCTGTCGCTTTCTTTCAATTTCCCTAGCTTTTGCTTCGATTTCGGCCTTCTTGCTATTGAAAAGCTGAAGAGTCATTGTGGGGTCATGCTGCTTCTGGAAGTTCCTGATCTCTTCAAGGGAGCATCCTGCTTCTTGCAGCGAGGCAATGGTAAGGAAATCGATTATCTGAGATGCAGAATAGACTCTGTACCCATTCTCGTTTATAGAGGCGGGCTTAAGTAGGCCGATTTCATCGTAATGCCGAAGAGTGTCTTTTGTCGTTTGACATACTTGAGCAAATTTTCCTGCATACAAGGGAAATACCCCCCCTATTTCTCTTGACCATGGGGTAACCCCACACCCTAATCTCTTTGCTGTCGCTGAAAGTTTAGCCTGATAGTTCTAACGATTTTAGAGGATTGCGGCTTTATTTTTCAGCGGTGAAAAAATGGCAGATTTAGGTTGGTTACGAAAAGGAGAGACTATGGAACACAAGCCAGAAGAGCCAAAGAAAAGCATCGAACAGTTTGATGCATTGACAGGTTTGGACGAGAAGAAGGTCAAAGAATATCTCGAAAACGGGTCAGGAATCAATCCGGAAGAGGAAGCTCAAGGCTCGGTTTTCACTGTAATTACCCTTGTGGCAATGTGCTAATTAGCTAGTTGCGCTGAGATGGGATATAGATTATGAGCGACAAAATCACTTACGAAGAACTCGTTTATGCTATCGGTCCAAAGAACGGAGATTTCTCATCTCAGCGCTCCCTTTGTTTTTCTGGGGAAGCGCGAATACCTGCTATCGAAATTCCCGGATTGGATTTTCTTAAATGGCAAAACGCAAGAAGGCCTGTTGCTCTCTTGCAAAATGAGGTTGATGAGTACTTTGTATATAAGACGACCGATAAGGCCGAGGATGTCTCTAATCGCGAAATTGAGGTTTTGAAAGAGCTTGATCTGCACGCCCGGAAAGATTGGCGATTTGAGAAGAAAGTTCAATTCCCTCATTTGAGAAATGTGAATGAGAATGGATTTTTGTATCCGATGCTTACAGGGGAGCCATTGTCGGTGCTACTCGATGGGGCATCCAATCCTAAATGCATACTTGAAGCATTTAGTCGGCTTGGGGAAGCGATTGCAGCTGTTCACCTTGTTGGAGACGAGCTTGGCGGGGTCGACTCCTATGAATGCTGTTTTCCAGTGCCTAGACGCGAGGCCTTTACTATTTCTGAGTTTTACGAAGGTGTAGGGATGGAATTCCCTTTATTGCTCTCTGCCTTCTTTGAGGTTCAGAAGGGCATTGATTCGCTGCGGGCTAACTGGGGGAATCGGGACTTGGTTCACTATGATTTGAGAGTGCAAAACATTCTTTATAGTTCTGAAACTGGTCGGATTTCCCTAATCGATTGGGAGACAGCGGGGCTCGGCAATGGATTGCTTGACTTGGGGATGGTTTGCTTTGAGCTAATCAGGGTTTCCTATTGTTCCTATGGCAAGTTGCCACTCGATTGGTTATCGCTGCATAAAACAATGGTTGAGAAATACTGCTTGTATCGAGGCGCTGATTTCTCCGAAACGTTTTGCGGCTCAATCCAGTATGCAGCTGTTTCTGCGCTTGTGCGGTGCGCTGAAAAGCTGAGGATTATTGGTCGTTTGTCCAGGGTCGACACACTTATTCTTGAACATGTTGGCAGGTTAATCGATGCGCCGGAATGGTTTTTGGAAGATGAAGGCGTGATTTAAGTGGACGATTTCTACCGTTCGATTGCGGCTGAAGTGTTTGTTTCTGATTTCTCGGTTATAGATAGGAAAAATAATCGAGTTCTTTATACCTCTTTAAGCGAACAGTCATTAATTGGCTGGCTTTGCAATTATCTCTATCTGAAGTACTATGCTCGCGACAAAAACGGGTTGAAGAGGCTATTTGAGCATGAGCCAAGGTATGGGACAGTTGTTGACCTCGAAGATCCAGATGTTGCCAAAGCGGTTGTGTCCGGGTGCAGTCACGATAAATGTCTCGATCGTTCATGGAAACGTATAGGTGATGGATGCCGCGTTACCAATGGAGCGTTAATCCTTGAGTGCGATCCCGAATCGTTCGTAAAGATTGACGGAAATGAATATGTCGTTCGCAGCGCGATTCAGAGGTTCCTTCTTCCAGGTTGGTTGTATATCACAGGGGTTCATGGATTCGATTCGTCTGAGCTAACTGAGGTTTTCAGGTATTACCATTCCGTTTCTGGTGCAGCATGCCTTGAGGAAGCATTCCGTTTGCTAACTTCCGCTTTAAACATTGAAGGATTCGAGTATAGAGTTAAGGTCGCCAACAACAAATCGGGTCTTGGTCGAAATGATGCTTTGGTTCTGTATTCAAAGCATCCATTGCCAGTAAAGATAATGAAAGAAATCGGCCTTTCCTTCGGTAGCGATAATCGGGTTTGGGAAAGCTGCCCCTTTGTTAGCTCGATTTCCGGTGGGTGGGGATATGCCAAAGAACTCTTTGGATCGGTTGATTCTTTCCGGACTAGCTATGGTCAAAAGTGTTGTTTTCTCTTAGCTCGTGGCTTAGTGCTCGCCGATTCAAGTGTCGAATCGTGCATTTTCTCAATGAAAAAGAGCTTTATTGATGGAAGGCTTGATTTCCATGGCTCATGTACATGAGCGCTACATTCCCGGTCCAGCATTCATAAGATGCTGCGATAGTCTTAGTGGAGGGGGATATCGATGGAGCGAAGAGTTTGGCTGTGAGGTTGGGATGTCATTCGATGGGCTTAACCCCCCTTGCGGATTTCTCCTTCCTAACGATGTGAGTGGTTCAATCGTTAAGTGGCCGACTGTCGGTAGCGCAAGGCTTCTCGTCGATCTCATGGCAAGTAAAGAGGCTGCAGACTATCGCTGCATCTTTTCTCTACTAGGGAAGAATCTTGCTGAATTCCATTTCCTTGATGCCCCGATGAGCCTGTTTGAGAATCGGTTGATTAATAAGGTTGAAGAAACGGAAGTGTATAGAAAGGCTCTTCGTTATGCCTCTGAACAGGGGTTTTTGTTCCTGCTTTTTCCTTCAGGAGCGGGGTGCGTCTTATCCACGGGAGATTCAGCACCGCTATGGTTCTTGCCGATGAAAAGAGAAAGGTGATGATCTCTGCGGATGTCGGCCGAGGAGATCCCATGTTCGATATTTCCCAGATTCTCTCTGAAATCTGGGAGTTTTATTGTTCGTTTTCTAAATCCGAGAATTGGCGGCGACAGATGGGCCTAGCGGCAAGGGCTTTTGTTGACTCCTATGAAAAGCAATCAAGATGCCGCATTGATATGAGTGGACTGTGGGAAATGTGTAGGGCGAAGTCCGCTGTCCATGTGCTTATTCTGGCTTTTTTGAGAAAAGATATCTCTATTTTTCGATCCCATATTGCGAGTTTGGAGCTTGGGGAGAGTTTCTTCGACTATCTCGCATAAGTTTTGCTGCAACGAAGAAAGGTGACCAGGTATGAATCTGGATACAACAGTGTGTAGGGCGACAAATGTTAAATTCGAGGTTGATTCGAGTAATGAGGTAATTGTCTATACCGATAAAGGGCGTTTCAACGCTGGCCATAGCTCCTTGCGGATATTAGAAAGATGCTTTACTCCCTGTTCTGTTCGTAATTTGCTGGAAGAAATGGTTGACCCAGATAAGCGTGAGGCATCGAAAGAGATTCTTAGGACGTTGAAGGTTCTTTTTTCGTCTGGTGCCATTGTTGAATCTGAGGGTTCAGGCCTCTCTTCCTCGATGTTTCCTTTTGGCGGCTATGCTGCTCCCTTTGTTCAGACAAAGATGCTCAACGACGTTTTGCGGAAGCAAATTTATCTTGATGCCATACGGGATCTTGTTAAGCCGGAAGATATTGTTATCGATCTTGGCACGGGTTCGGGGATTATGTCGATTGCTGCGGCCAAAGCGGGCGCAAAACGAGTTTATGCAATTGAGCCTTCAGGTGCATTTTACTGCGCTAAAGAAAACTTCAGAATTAATCATGTGGATGGAGTCGTTTGTTCTTTAAAGGGGTGGTCAACGGATGTCGATTTGCCTGAGAAGGGAACCCTTCTTTTAACTGACTTGTTGGGGAATGACCCCTTTGATTTATCGATATGGGAATTGATGTCAGATCTTAAGAAAAGGGCAATGGCATCGAGCTGTCGCTTACTCCCTGAGAAGATAGAGCTTCGCGCCAGGCTGCTATCTGTACCGGAGAACGTACTAGATCAGCATTTGATATCGGAAAGGGTTTTGTCCAAATGGCAACGGGAATATGGCATTGATTTTTCAGGAATGCGTGAGCGCCGAGATTCCTCGAGAGGCTGGCTTGAGAAACCGTTAATCGTTGATTCATGGGAAAAATCAGCCGACAACTTTTTAATTGGAAGCATTAACCTACGTGATGATCCGCATGGGTTTTGTTATCGTGTCGAGATTCCCGTTTCCAGAGGCTGTTGGAATGGGATTTTAATCTACTATAGGGCTCAGATTGGTAATCGTTGGTTTTCTACCGACTGTCCTGAGGGCTCCAGATTCAGCCATTGGTATAACGCGATTTGGACGATTCCTGAGAGGGCTAGATCGTCGGATCGATTGTCTGTTGAGTATCGCTATCTAGGCGATGGAGAAAGTTGTGTGTCTATTTCCTCTGCGAGTGGAGGGCGCAACTGATGCTTTGGGTTTTGCTGGTGTGCTTGTTCGGCTTTGTGTTGAGTTTCTCCATCTCGACCTTTCTTCATTTTGGCCCAGATTTCTCCTTGCTTATTGGATCAATAGTGGCTGAGGCACTTCTTGTTACGACTTTTCTTGTTCTGATCGCCAGGAAATACAAGAAAAGCGAGTGGTCGGACATTTCCTGTTTTGAGAAACTCTTAAAATCTGTTCGTGCTGTTGCCGATGAGCTGGTTCCTCGAAAAATACTTCACCTCTTGACGGTTGAGGCCAATGTCTTCAAGGTTCTTTTCTTTGCTTTTGTGAGAAAAAAATACGTACCCGATGGCTCTCTCTCGATGCCCTATGGGAAAGAATGGCGGCTTACGGGTTATGCCCTGGTTGTTGTCGCGGCAGTAGAGCTGATCGTTGTTGATATTGCATGCTCGGGTTATTTGGGCGAGGGAAGCCCTGTTCGTCTAGTTGCGTTGGGCATTTCTGCATACATGCTTGTTTGGATCGTTGGATATGTCTTAGCCTCGCGGATTATGCCTCATTACGTTAACGATGATGAATTGGTTATTCGTTGTGGAATTGCCCATTCGGTAAAAATTCGTCTTGATGATATAGCTGGTATTGAATTGAAAAAAATCGAGCTAGCGAAAAGAAGAGGATTATTCACTTCTGATGGCTATTTGAGGGTCAATAATGGCGCTCAGGTAAACGAATTAACAGTCGTCTTGTCCGATGGGTCTAGTGTTTTAATCGACGGAAAAGATTCGGGCACTGGGCTAAGTGGCGTTTCTTTCAGTGCTGATTTTCCTAAAAGCATGCAAAGAGCCATAGAAGAAAAGCTTAGATAAATGGCTGAGTTCTATTTGTCTCAACCTGAGTTTTTGGTTCCGCCTTATTCGTTCCCCGATAAACCCTATTGTGCTGCATCTGCCTTCTGCACAATCCTGAATTACCATTTACGTAAATTGGGCCAGTTGGGCGAACTGGATCCCGAAAGTGTCTTCCTAAAAGCTTATCCAGATTGGTCTGAAACAATTCTTGGCCCTTCGGAACAGATAATCAGGTATGCCGAATTGTGGAATGAGGGAGCTCTTTCTTCCGCTCTTGGCGTTGAAAAATCCTGCTATTGCCTAGTGGAAAAAGAGAAGCTGGCGACTTTAGACTCGTTGGCTCGCATGAAATCTTCTCTTGGAGCTTTTGGTCCTATTGTTGTCGAAGTGCCTCTTTACTTATCTTCCTTTGCGTTCCCTTTTAGCGGTATTTTCCAGCCGATATCGTCAGATGAGAAACCGGGCTATTTAGGTATGCATTTAATGGTTGTCGATGGCTATGACGATAAATGGACCTCTGGGCAATGCTTGCCTGGGGAAGGGGCGGTGTTCGTTCGAAATTGTTGGGGTCTCTCTTGGGGCTACAAAGGAAGAGGTGTTCTTCCATATTCTTACTTCCTCGATGAACGGCCGAGCTATTTCTACGTTTTTAAATGGGGTTCAAGATGATTTCTCTTTATGAGTATGCAACCGATTGGTATCTAAAGAAGCTTCAGGCAGCTAAGCGGGTTCTTTATGCTCAGGTTCACCTTACTGAGAGATGCCAGTATCACTGCGGGCATTGTTATTATGCGGAATTGGGTAAAAAGGCAATCGATATGGATTTCGACGCGTTTCGCTCGAGGATTAAAGAGCTTACCCATTTGGCACGAAGTCAGGGAAGGTTCCTGAGGGTTGATTTTACGGGAGGAGATCCACTCTTGAGTCCCGTTCTTCCTGATGCTGTCCAAGAGTGCGAGGCGAACGGCGTTGTGTGCGGCTTAAAATGTAACCCTGATATTTTAGCCTGTGGTGATGCTCAATCCCTGGCTACTGTGTTAAATGGATGCTCCTCCGTCAGTCTGAGCCTTGATGGAACGAAGGCGTTCCATGATTCACTGAGACATCGAAGAGGATCGTCTGATTTGGTTGTTAAAGCCTTGAGAAAAGCCAATGAACTTGGCTTAAAGACCAGGGTTAATATGACCATATCAAGAGATAATAAGGATATGATTCGGGATGTGTTCGCTGATTTAGTCAAAGAGAATGTGACGGTAGACGCATTCACATTTGCTCGATTCTGGAATGGTTCCTTTTGTGACAGTATGCTCAGTAGGGAAGATTTAGTTGACTGTTTCGATTCGTGCTGCTCGTTTTACGAATCGTATCTTTCGGATCCAATGTCTTATGGTTGCTACGATGGATTGCGCAAACCAAAAGTGCAGCTTGCTTTTAAAGAGCACCTCTGGCTTCCCTATTTAGAATCAAAAGGACTTGTCGATAAGGGCTTGATTGGCTATGCAAGGAGGATTGCGGACTCACTTAATTGTTCTGCATTGCATCAAACGGTAGTGATCGACCCCGATAATGAGTTGTTCCACTGCAGAAAAGTCTCATTGGCGAAGGTCAATAATCTAACACCAGGCAATTTGGGCGGTGAGCGCTTCCGTAGTTATGTTGATAGCCAGTACATGTGCCGCTCTTGCGTTAATGAGGGTATTTGCTTTGGCTGTCCCGCTGTTGATGAGATCGTAGAAAAATCCGATTCCGGAAATCCCTGCCCTTTCTATTCTAGGTTGAAGTAATTCGCTGGTGCCCATTCGAACAAACCGTAGGGATACTGCGGATAGGGTGGGGCATTGTCGCTTGGCGCGGTAAAATAGCAACCCGAAATAAAACGTGAGTGCCGCGCAGGCCTTAAAGCCTGTGCGGTTTGTTGTGTTAGGACGAATTGCATGCCCATCGATCTTGATACCCTGAATGGCCCTCAGCGCGAAGCGGTGCTGTGCACGGAAGGCCCTCTGTTGGTTTTGGCGGGTGCCGGTTCCGGTAAAACCCGCGTACTTACCCATCGCATTGCCCATCTGGTGGAAGATCTGAACGTTGCCCCTTGGCAGATTATGGCCATCACGTTTACCAATAAGGCCGCTGCTGAAATGCGTGAGCGTCTGCAGAGCCTTATCGGTGGCGGCGCGCGTGGCATGTGGGTTTCCACCTTCCACAGCATGTGCGTGCGCATCTTGCGCACCGACTGCGAGCGCGTAGGGTTCGCCAAGGGCTTCACCATCTACGATGACAGCGATTCAAAGCGCCTGGTCGAACAGATCATGGACGAACTCAACATCGACAAAAAGCGCTATCCCATCCCTGCGCTTCGCAACCGTATTTCGCAGGCAAAGAACGACCTGCAGGTGGCAGAAGTGTTTGCCGAAAAGACATCCGATCAGGTAGGCCAGGTGGCTGCGCGCGTGTACACGCGCCTACAGGAGCGCCTGCGTCAGCTAAATGCCTTCGACTTCGACGACTTGCTGCTGTACACCTGGCTTCTGTTGAAGAACCACCCCGATGTGTTGGCTGCCTATCAGAACCGTTTCCGTTACCTGATGGTGGACGAATACCAGGACACCAATCATGCTCAGTATGTGCTTACCCAGCTCTTGGCGGCAGCGCATAAGAACATCATGGTAGTAGGCGACGACGACCAGTCAATTTACTCGTGGCGTGGCGCTGACTTGCGCAATATTCTCGATTTCGAGAAGGATTACCCCGAAGCCCGCGTGGTGAAACTGGAAGAAAACTACCGTTCCATGGGCAATATTCTGGCGGCAGCAAATGCGGTAATTGCTAATAACCTTACGCGCAAGCCCAAGAAGCTGTTCACCTCAAAGCCTGCTGGCGACAAAATCTCGGTGTACAGCGCAACCGACGAACGAGATGAAGGTCGTTGGATTGCATCGGAAATCGAGCATCAGCACGGTGAAGGCATGTCGTACAACCAAATTGCGGTGTTCTATCGCACCAATGCGCAGAGCCGTATGCTTGAAGATATGCTAATGCGCGCCGGTGTGCCGTATAGGCTTATCGGCGGTACGCGCTTCTTCGATCGCGCGGAAATCCGCGACGTAATGGCGTACTTGAATCTGGTAGTCAATCCTGCCAACGACGTTGCCGCTCATCGCGTTATCAACGTGCCCAAGCGCGGCATCGGCAAAACCACGGTAGAGCACATCGATTACGTTGCTCGCGAAACGGGTATTACGTTCTTGCAGGCTGCCGAGCTGTGCATTGCCGACGATCAAATTCGCTCCGCAACGCGCAAGGCCATTGCGGAATTCGTGGCGCTCATCCACGAGGCCCAGGGTTATGCCGGCGATCTTCGCAAGGTGGTTGAGGCCATCGTAGACAAGGCGGGACTTATTCGTGTCCTTGAAGCGGAAAACTCCGACGATGCCGCTGGTCGCATCGAGAATATTCAGGAGCTCTTCGGCGTAGTAGACGAATACGCCCAAACGCACGACGATGCCGATGCACTGTTCGAGCCTCCTACGGCAGAAGGCGCGCCTGAGGCAGACGACGAGCCGCCCGTACGCACCTTCCAGGCAAATTCCTTGCCTGACTTCGTGGAATGGGTAACGCTGCGTACCGATATGGATACAGTGGCGGAAGACGGCGAAGCCATCACCATGATGACCATCCATGCCGCAAAGGGCCTGGAATTCGACTGTGTATTTGTGGCGGGCATGGAAGAATCGCTGTTCCCTCACGGAAATTCGTCCCAAGATTCGCAGGGCCTGGAAGAAGAACGCCGCTTGGCTTACGTTGCCATCACCCGTGCGCGCAAGAAGCTCTACCTTACCAACGCCTTCACGCGACAGATTTTCGGTCAGTCAAGCGCCAACCCGCCTTCGCGCTTCATCGGTGAAATTCCGCTTGAATTGCGCAAGGGCATCGGAATGGGCTCTGCTGGATTCTCTGGTTCTGGCTGGGAAAAGCGCGGCAGCCGTCGCGGCATTGCCGGCTCTGGTTCCGAGGCGGGCGGCGGTCGCGTGTTCGGTCAGTCGAGCGCTTCAGGGTCGCGCCCTCGTCAGCAGACGCGCCCTGCGGTGAAGCCCGAGGCCCAGAAGAAGGCGGCAGCGAAGATGACGTTTACCAAGGGCGATACGGTCGACCACAAGGTGTTTGGCCGTGGCACCATCACCAAGGTGGACGGCGATACGCTGCATGTACGCTTCAGTCGCACCGGCCAAACCAAGAAACTGCTGAAGGACTACGCACCTATCGTAAAGATCGGTTGATGCCGTGAAGGAGCTGGACGGCAAATGTCCTAGAAGGCTTTTGGCGAAGGCTGCACGTAAACGTGCGGCCTTCTTTCATTTCGCGTTACAATAGATAAGTTCTACACGTTTGCGCGCACCGAAGCGCGCTTGTTGAGGAGGCTACATGGCTAACCAGGTTTTTATCGTAGGTCATAAGAACCCAGACAACGACTCCATCGCAGCAGCGGTGAGCTACGCATATTTGAAGAACGCCCTTGAGGCAAAGAAGGCTGAGCCGGAGGCAGAATATGTTGCCTGCTGCCTGGGTCCGCTTCCTCAGGAATCCGCAACTATCCTTGAGCAGGTTGGCCTGCCCGCTCCGAAGCTTATCGAAAAGGTAGGCGAAGGCGACAAGGTTATCCTGGTTGACCATAACGAGTCCACCCAGATGGTTGACGGCATTGCCGATGCTGAAATCGTTGAGGTTGTAGACCATCATCGCATCGCTGGCGATGTGGTTACCGGCAACCCCATCCTGTACCTGAACATCCCCGTTGGCTCTACGGCAACCATCGTAACCAAGCTCTATGAGCAGCTTGGTGTTGAGGTAACCCCTGCTATTGCTACGGTGCTTCTTTCTGCGATTATGACCGATACCGTAATTACCAAGAGCCCCACCTGCACCGATTACGACTTGGTTCAGGCAGAAAAGCTTGGTGCCATCATTGGCAAGAAGCCTACCGAATTCGGTCTTGAGGTATTTAAGATGCGCGGCGGCGACAACGATCTTTCCGTTGAAGAGCTGTGCACGCACGACTCCAAGGAATTCAAGAAGGGCGACGACGTATACATGGTTGCCCAGCACGAAACGGTAACGCTCGATGTTGCCATGGAGCGTGAGGCCGAATACCGCGAGTTCCTGAAGGCAAAGGTTGCCGAAAACGGCTACAAGTTTGCTCTTCTGCTTGTTACCGACATCTTCAACGAGGGCTCCAAGTTCATCTGCGAAGGCGACGTTGCTCCCGTATCCGAAGCATTCGGTATCGACGCTACGAAGGCTGAATGGGTAGACGGTATCTTGTCCCGTAAGAAGCAGGTTATCCCGCCACTGTCCTAGCAGTTACAGCGTTCTGCGAACGCCGTAACTGACAAGCGAGACGACCTGACGCTGCGAGGCCTGCGGTTGCGCCGTTCTGTCGAAACGGCGCAAGAGACTCACGAGACGCGATGACGCTGCGAGGCGCCCTGGTGGCACAGGAACCTTTCAATCGGTCGGGGCGGCCTTAAAGCCCCTTCCTCTTTCAAGGTTCCTGTACTCACCAGGGCGCCTCTCGCTGTTTCACTGGCGCATGCCCGGGCTTAGCTAGCCCCTGCCGTACGGGCTGGTTGAAAGCCGCTTGGGAGTTTTTCGTGTCTGCCGGTTAATTTCGCGTCGGACCGGACTTTTCGTTCGCTATGCTTTTCGTCAATCGCTAACCGTATGCAACGCATTGCGTTTGGCTGGTGTTTTCCCGTAAACGGCGAAAGGGGAAATCGATGACGAAAAGAAGAAAAGCCATAGCAATCGCGCTGTCCGTTTTGGTCCTTGTACTCGTTGCTCTTGTTGCGGTAAACCGCTATGTTTCCGATTCGTTCACCTTGCTGGTTTACGAAGAGGGTAAGCCGATAGCGGATCCATCGCTTAATGTGCCGGAGAATGCACGGCTGACCGAGGCCTACTCTTCCAAGGGGCATATCCGCGAGCATGATAGCCGAGGCGATTTGATCCAGAGCGATTTCGTCTTTTGGTTTCCTGTCACCGTAAATGCGATAAAGGCTCCTAAGCAGGTTACTTATCGGGTCCTTGATGATGATATGGGGATTTCATTGCCCAATGGAAGCAAGGGCTCGAATCTTGTTGTTTCAGGTGAAGATGCAACGGGCTATATGCAGATGTGGTTCTATGTTGCAACACATGAAGAGTCGGATGGATATTACGCTGTAATTCCTAACTTAGAGGAAGCGGCTATTGCTGAACTGCAAAACCCGTGTTTGGAAGTCGAAGTCGAGTATTTCGATGGGGCAGTGAGCAAAAAGAAGTACTCGTTTTTCCCAAATGAGAAAAACGAGTACGGTTTTTTAGATGGTTTGATTGTTTCTGAATGCAGCTAAATAGCGCTTGAATACGCAGATGCGATATGTTGCTAGATTAAGTATTCAGCCCCCAAGATCATTTCGCCCATCCCAGATACGTATAGGCAGGCTGTGCATTCTCCGCCATTTCTAACATATCCATTTGAGTCACTTGATTTGACGTAGGGAATAGCGTCAAATCCTGTTACCAAGGTTTTTGAATCTGAAGTGAAGAGGGCTTCTGCAGGGCATTTTGCGCTGCCGGCGATTCCCTGATGGGCAACGACTGCCTTGCTGCCCTGAAACGATGCGTATGAAACACTTTTTGTTGCTGTGCCCTTTACGCTCGTTATCCTGATGTTTCCATCCATTATGTAATATGTCGCATCATACTCAATGTAATAGATAGGAGTTCTGTCGAAAGATCCTTGTCGTGCATTCGATATCTCGAACACCTCAACAGCATAGGTGTCAGTTATGGTTCCATCTGAATTAATTTTGGTTTGCAGGCTGTCTTCCAGCTTGAAAATTCCCTGAGGCTGATCTTGCAAAAGAGTCCTTCTCGGTGCTTGCAATTAAATTGCCATCTTTGTCCAGTAAAGTTGCATGACAGATTGGTCCGTTCTTCTGTGGAGAGGGGCTGTCTTCTGATTCGGCAGATTCATACGCGATAGAAGGAATTAAGAGCGATCCTGCAGCAACCGCGCTAAGTCCAAGCAGTTGTCTTCTGGTAATGGGTTCGGTGTGTTCCATTAGTACTCCTTTCAAGGGTGTCTTTATGCGAACACACCGGGATATTCGCAAGTGCTGCTTGATTTGAAAAAAGAGTTCCGATTCTTCTTGAGGAGTTCGGTTTTCTAGGTGAATTTGCGTACGTAAAATGAGGAGTTAGTGCTGATGCGCCGTGTCGGGTAGGACGGAGCGCATTTGGTGCAATCTTTACGGAGTAAAGCTTGGGCCCTACTCCGTAAAGAGACACTCGGCTGTTTCGCTGGTGCCGTTTTCGAGATAAGCGGTTGCTATGAGCGATTTTTTGTCTAAGGCGCTTTTTGCAATATCGCATAGCTCACTGTTGCTTGCGTTTTCGCCAGCAGTAATAGACACCTCGATATTAAGGGCGATTGTCGCATTGTCGCTGCTTGTCAGTGTTGCATCTCTCGTGCTGCCGAGTTCTCCTTGGTTCAAGATGTAATAGTTTCCGATTCCTGGGGAGTAAAGCTTGGTGTTCTCTGCATCGGTGCTGTAAGTAACGCGCTCTATGCCAGTGATGCTCCAAGTTAGGTTCGCTTCGAAGGTCACGGAAGCTTTTCCGTTGCCTTTTTTCTGAATTGCCTTTACGGGCAATTCAGAAAGTGGGGTGCTGGCATCGGTCGCAAAGTCGATGGCGAGGGCCTCCGGGATTTGCTGTATTGGAAAAACAGTCGATCCGAAGAGAAGAGCGGAAGCTGTGATGATGCAGGCGAGTGCAGTAGCAATTTTCCTTCGAGCCCGATGCAGACGGGCACGAATGCTAGATTCGCCAACGCCTTTAAGCGAGGCAATCTCTTTCGTTGAATAACCATCGCGATAATAAAGACGTAATGTTTCTTTTAGCTCTTCAGACAGTGACTCGACTGCATCATGGAGCTTTTCGCAGTCGGTCGTGCTGTCTTGCTCGGGTCTGTCGTGAAGGGCTGGGTCATAAGGTGTACGTGGGTGCCTGTTTTCATATCGATGGGTGTTTTTGCTACGATGCAGCGCTGCCCGTATGAGCCAGGCTTTCATGTGCTCGTTGTTTTTAAAGGGTTCTTTTCTGTTTAGCAGGGCAATAAGCACTTCTTGGCATACGTCTTCAGCGTCTTCTTTTGATTTGCAGCGATTAAGAGCTAGGGAGTGCAGCATCTCCCCATAAAGCTTGATTGCTCGCTCTGCTTCAAGTGCCCGTTCTATGTTGACGTTTGAGGGTATTGCTGTTCCTTTCAACGAAGTGCTAGTGCAAATACACCGCATTCCTCGAAAAGGTTACATTGCGTGAAAAAATCAAGAGATTTTTAAATTTTGCCTGAGGGAGGGGGTGCGGACGTTTTTCCGGACGGCCTAGGCG
>UMCT01059831.1_pt1 | contig 21663 bp, 21 predicted proteins | sample 1964291 | NCBI WGS metagenome assembly UMCT01 (sample SAMEA4835974, study PRJEB28245) | human gut metagenome | biome: gut microbiome; material: fecal sample | place: Denmark | collected 2008 | reverse complement strand
CCAACGGCCTGCGGCCGTCGGTCACTTTTCAGTCAGTCATACCAGTCACGTCGAATCAAATACGCTCTTCATAGCTCATACTTTTTTAGGGTTAGACAATCGGTTATGTAAAGGCCCCGCTGTTAAAATTTGCGACAGCCTGCCTCTCTTCATCTGTATAGTCCTCCGGCATTGGCGGATCGCCATCGGTCAGTTCTTCCATTTTCCGTCTCACTTCGGGATCGACCCTTACGGTCTTGGAGCTGTGTTCATCCGGGTCTTTGGGGATATTTTCCTGAAATGCAAAATCGGGGTCTTCCCATCTGTGCAAAGCATCCTGTGGCGGTGGGAGGGCAAATATATCACGCTTCGGGGGCTTTTCTACCACTATTCCCGTTTTGGCCGCTCCAGACCGCTCCAGGCCGTCCGCGTAGTATTTTTTAACGATCAGGGTGCCGGGATCAGGCGGCGGTGATGGGGTAGGATGTACCTCCGGCGAAGGTTCCTTTTTCGGTCGATGCAAATACTCCCGGCAACCCTGAATGAATAATGATAAGAGCTGTCCCCGAAACAGCAGACGGTCGATGAAGACCAGGCAAGCTGCGGCGATAAGTACCCCGGACATGCTATAACGGCTCTTGGGTACGTTGACGCAACAACTCTTCGATCTCTGCTTCGTGCAGAATAAGATGCTCTTGAATGATGCGGTCGGCATAGTGGCTCACCGTTACGCCCTCGACGTTGTAATAGTTAATGATACGTCGGAGTTTCTGCTGTGTGTCATATCCGACATAAATTCCTTTGCGGCGTTCGAGGAACCCGGCCTGAAGGTAGCGGTCGATGTAATTCTCCGCGAGGGAACTCAAAACGTCATCCGCTTTTTTGTCCCCGTTCTTTTCTTTGTACCGGATTCTGATTCGGATTTTGGATGCCTCTTCATTCTTCGGGTCATCTTTTGTGGAGTACAGAAGATTGATGGCAATCAGAATCAATAGGATTACGACGGTGATTATTGCGCCGTAAAACAGATAGTCATAGGCAGTAGTCATGCGTGTGTTAGATTAAATTGTTAAAATTGCGTTCCCGGTGAAGTCTGTTGATCTCTTCGCCGTATATCTCAAGGTGGTTGCGGAGGATATTCTCCACATACGCCGTTACGGTGAGTTGGCCGTCGCCGAGCATATCGACGATGTGCGCGAGTTTACGTTTCACCTCCTCGGAGGCGTAGATCACACTACGGCGCTTAACCTCCGTATTGCGTAAGAATGTCGTACTATACTCCGGCATGGGGATACGCCTCCTGCGTTGTTCCGGAGCCTGAACTTCAGACGGGGTGTCAACTGCGGGCCGAAATTGTGGCGGCCGGGCAGATGAGGGGGTCTGCCCGTTTGCCACCTCTTCGGCCGCAGCGAGTACAGAACCGTTCACGCCCTGGCTGCTTACGATGTTGCGCAGTACGTCCTCGTCGATCTGTGACGTTTTAGTCTGTTTCGTCATACTTATACTCCGATAATCAAGAGGATCTCTTTTGCCAGCATGTCGATTTGTGCTTCCTGGGCGAAGGCTTTATCTGCGGGAAACAGTGTTGAGCGGCCGATGCTTCCCTTCATATCGAGAATCTCCTTGTTAAAGCGGCTGCGGTAGGGAATTTGTGTATCGAGCCGGGGCAGGTGAAAGATGTCGAGCGCCTTTTCGTATTGTTCGTATAGGGGCGTCCGTTCGCGGCGGTCGATCATCGTCCAGAACAGATACAACCCCCGCAGGTTGAGATCGGGATTCTGCACGAGTTGTTCGTTCACGGCTTTGGCAAAGCTCACGGCACTCTCCATGACCAGCTTATCGGCCTTCATCGGCACGAAAATGTAATCCAGTTCCGCAAGTACCCGGAATACTCCCGGCGTCGATACGGTTCCCGGCATGTCGAACAGCACAATGTCGAACAGACGTTTCGTTTCAGCCATGTATTCCCGGACGATGCTCATCGCATTCTCGGGTGTGGAATTCAGCACGGGCCAGAGCTTGCGCTGCGATGCCTTGAACTGACGTAAGAGCATCAGTTTGTAATAGTCGCTGCCCTCCAGCACCACCAACTCCCGCGCCCGCTGTGCCGAGATACTTCATTGTGGCGCGTCACAGTCTACGACCAAGACCTCGCGGCCCAAAACATAATGGAACCAGCTTGCCAAAAGCACGGAGAATGTCGATTTACCGACGCCGCCCTTTTGACTGCATACGGAGATGAAAACTTGTTTTTCTTTCATAGGGTTTTAGTTTAAAATGAACCTGTCATATCGAGAAATCACGCTGTGTCTGAAATCACGCTTACATTGATTGCTTTCAGCGGTTGAAATCACCCTTATGCTGAAATCACTCACACCCTGGAATCAACCTTACGCTGAAATCACGCAGTGCTTGAAATCACCCATAGTCTGAAATTAACCTTTGTTGGAAATCATTCAACCGTTGAGTGGTTTCTGACGCCGAAATCATTCGCGGCTCGAAGATAATGCCCCATTCGGGTGAACCGGACGGCTGGCCGCTCCAGACCGCTCCAGGCCGTTCACACGGCTTGCAAAGCCTCCAAATCCGTCGTATTATTGCAGTGCGGGAGAACCTCCGCAGCCGTGTTGTTCGCAGAGACTTCGCAAGTTGCTCTTTGATTGCCTTTTACCGTCGCAGAGACGGTAGCGAGCTGTACCTTTGTCCGACAAACTGGCGTTTGTCCGACAAAGGTGCTCGCCCTGCGGGGCTGCGGTGTCGCTCCCAAGTCGCGCCACCTTAAAACAAAACTATGGATGTGAATCTTGATGCCGAAAAGCGGAGTTATAAATACTCCTTTCGCCTGAATGAAGAACAGAACATACACTTTTACCGGATGCTGGAGGAGGCCGGAATGACCAGCAACCGCAGCCGCTTTATCGTTCGCCGCATCTTCGGCGGAGAGTTCCGCATCGTGAAAACCGACCCGACGATGGCCCGGTATATCACGCTGCTGAACAAGTTTTACGCGCAATTTCAACGCATAGGTAACAATTATAACCAAATTGTCCGGGCTGTGAATACTCATTTTTCGACCGTTTCCATCCCCAAACAGATGCTTGCTCTTGAGCAGGAAACCCGGAAGCTCAAAGCACTTTCCGAGCAGATAATCGCCCTTTCCGAAAAATTGTACGCCTCATGGTCGCACGAATAACCTCCGGCTCCTCGGCCGCGGGGGCACTTTTCTACAACAAGGAGAAGATCGACAAAGAGAAGGCTTACCTGCTCTTATGCCAGAATGCCCTGATGGCGACGCCTTCAGACGGGAGGCTCGACATGATCCGGGCGATGGAAACATTCCAACCGTACCTCGATGCCAACCTGCGAACGAAGAAAATGGTATTTCACGTTTCGCTGAATCCGGCTCCTGAAGATAAACTCACCGATGCCCAACTGTCCGAAATCGCCCAGGTGTACATGGAGAAGATGGGATATGGGGAACAACCGTATTTCGTATTCAAACACACGGACATCGACCGCGACCACCTGCATATCGTGTCGCTCCGTATCGACAGCGAGGGACGGAAACTCCCGCATGATTTTGAGGCACGCCGCTCGATGGATACCCTGCGGTGAATAGAGGAACAGTACGGACTGCGGCCGGCAGTACCGGGGGAAGAAAAAGCCGACACCCCGGAGCTGCGAAAGGTGAAATATGAAGCCGGCGACGTGAAGCAGCAGCTTTCCTCCGGCATCCGCTCGTGCCTGCACCGCTACCAATGCGTTTCTTTCGGGGAGCTGCGAACCCTACTGGAGCTGTTCAACATCTCCATCGAGGAGCGTTGCGGCACGATCGAGGGCCGCGATTATGCGGGCATCATATTCGGGGCGCTGACCGATGAAGGGCGGCGGATCGGCACGCCTGTCAAATCCAGCCGCATCGGGCAGGACGTGGGATATAAGGCGCTCACAAGATATTACGAACGCAGTGCCGAGAAAATCCGAAAGGGCGAACTATATGCACGGATACGGGAGGCGGTCGCCGGAGCTATGGGCGCAACGACCTCCATGTCGGAGTTCCGGCAGTTGCTTCGAACGGAGCGAATCGACGTGGTATTCCGCATCAACGATGCCGGACGTATTTACGGAGCGACATTTATCGACCATCAAACGGGTGTCGTGTCGAATGGTTCCCGCCTGGGCAAAGAGTTTTCGGCAAACAGTTTCGAGCAACATTTCACCGAGCGGGATTCTATCGACCGGGTTCCGGCCGTTCCGATACTTGAGATGCCCCATGTTGAATTACCGGACGATACAACGGGCGAATATCCGCTTATCCCGGGAGTTGATTATGATCCTGATTTTCTGGAGGACATTCGGCCCGAGGAGGATGAACCGGGAGAAGAGAATCATCCGCGAGAGAAACAGACCCCCAATCCCTACTCGTTGTTCGACATATTCGACGGGCATGGTGCCGCCGAGGAAGAGTATCGGCAGCAGCAAAAACGCAAAAAACGCCGTAAACGGCACCGATAAAATAAAACCCATACAAATTGTACGGGTTTGGAAGGTTATCGTTGGCTGATATTGATTAATGCGCCTTTCAAAAAGTCAAGGAAGTGGGTAAGGCGTATCTTGCGGTTAATAGCGGCGTTTCTACATCGGGCCGGATTTTTTATCCGGCAATTAAAAAGCGTTTCGAATGTTTGTACCATGACTGTCATCTCTGCCGCAGAACCGTCCACCTTTTTCACGATCCCTGCGGCGTGCATGGCTGATAACAGTTCTATGAGATCGGTCGGAGTGCTTGACCAGTAAAGAGGCGATTTATATTTTGGGACATGGGAACCGCAGATTACAGGGTACTTGAGCTTCAGCATGAAAAGCTCCCATTCACAGTTCAGGTACTTAATCGCAGCGTCGATAAAAAACAACTGCATTTTGTGTATGGCGGGTTTAAAATTCAGTTTCATTTTTTCAAGAGATGTTTTTGTAACTGTAAGGTATCTCAAAAAATCTACGGACGAAAGGTTTCGTTCGGACAGCTCGACAACTTGCTCGACAAAGCGCGTATAGGCTTCTTCTAATCGTATATTTTCCGGCCCGGATAATTCCGCGTCAGCGTGTATTTTCAGAAATGTAATTAATTCACATTCAGCTAATGGATTATCCATCATAAGGCTTCACGCATGTATTTATTCATCGAAAAAATCATTACAACTTGTCCAAAAAAGGCGGGGTGTTCTTTATGGTTTAATACAGCATAAAAAAAGGTGTAATGAATAACCGTATCAGTCAAAACCAAATATTATTATTATCTTTATACTTAATTGGGGTAGATTAGTTCCTAACTAATATAACGCTTCAGAAGCAAAAAGAGAGCACGAAAAATGGCATTATTTTAATCAATGACGCTCAAAACGCATTTAGCGGCCATTTCCGACCAAGATTCTGATTCAATACTGACCGACCAATATCCACGGGACACCAAGTATAAAATTACAACTCACAAAAGCGTACTACTTATACAGTAACATCATTTCCGTTCCGTTGGATATTGGTTTTTTCCGTTTTATTACGAACCGATTATATAAAAGAACCCGTACACCCCCTTGCGGATGATGTACGGGCCTCACAAAAGCGCACTACTTATGCAGTAACATCATCATATACTGATTTTACCAGTCTTTCGAATAAGACTGACCATCGTAGGTTACACCTTTGCTGTAAGCTCCACGAGCGACAGCGTTCAGTGAGGTAACGGTGTTCGTTGACCGCAGGTCGTACATCATAATCGCGCCGCGTCCGTCGTCTTTCGATTTCTTCGAGGTGTTCATCAGATTCGTAGCGTTATTATAGCTCCGAAGGTTGATAGCCTGCGAAGACCAGCGCGACAGCGGAATACCGAATGTCGGCGAACCATAGCTGGTATCTCCAAATACTCCGTACCATGCGAAGTCGATGCAGGCGATCGCCTCGGCCGAAAGGGTATAGGTATAACCCCAGTCGAAAACCGTGATGATCTTGTCTGCCGGCATCAGCTCACGCAGTTTGGTAATGACACGGCTGTAAGAGGTGCTGTTCACGCCCGGATACCCCCGTGTGCCGTACTCTGCGTACTCGTCGTCGAAGTCGATGCCGTCCAACCCGTATTGGGCAACGGCGTCGGCCAACTGCTGTGCGAAGTTGTCGGCCTGGTCATTCGTCATATTGGCTACACCCAGACCCGTATGGTCGCCCAAGATCGACATCGTAACTTTGATGCCTTTGGCCTGAAGCGGGCGGATATACTTGTCGGGGTTCGCCATGATAGCGCTTACGTTCTCATTGAAGTGCAGCACGGGCTGTCCATCGACGCCGCGGATGTTCGGTGCGAAGATGCACGCAATGTCGAAAAACGAGGTGCCGTCGCTCAACTTGTACGAACCAGCGTTGAGAGGATTGGTGTCGTTGACTTCGATATACACCATCGCAAGAGGAGATTTGCGGAATGTAGCCGAAGACAGGGCACGGGTTACGGGCTGAATACCTTCGTCAGCCTTCATATTCGGAGCAGGTTCCTCGTTCGCACACGATGCGAAGAGCATACCCACAGCGACCATCGAATAAATAAGATGTGCTTTCATTTTGGTTAAAGTTTAGCGGTTTTTAATGTTTTTTAATAAAATATGATGATGTACTGCACAGTAGTGCCACTCAATTATTTCCAGTCGGGGATGTAATAGTTGTTGATATAGCCTCCCAAACTGAATTTGCCGTCCGTTTTCCTATTACAGCTCATTGATCGTCCGGTAAACATCATCCAATCGACGACATATCCGGGATAATAACCTAATAGTTGTCCCCACCATGCGCCTCCTGACTCTTGTTCTCTCGTATGCGTAAAGGGACTGATCTGGGTTGTTGCAAATGTGTAACAAAGCCCGCTGGTGTTATAGAAATTTTCGAGATTCGGAAAGATTTGATTATAATTCTCATCGTAATCCGTATAGAAAATAAACGACGGATCGGGGGCATCTTCGATACTGGGCAACTTGCGTTTAGCTGCCGCAACTGTGATACCTCCGTATTGTTCTTTCTTTAATCCTGCGATCGGCTTTATTCCGTAAGGATTATCGCTCCACGGGTCGATGCCCTCGAACTCTATTCCTGCCCAAGCGTAATCAATGTACTTGCCGACCTCGATACCGTCCACTGCTTCATAGAAATTCGCCGTCGGCTCCCCGATGTCAACAAGTGTAATCAGCTTGTCGGGCATAGCTTCGCGCAGCGCCTTGATAAAGCGGGGATAGGAAGCCGGATCAATAGCTGGGAGTGCGGGGTTACTACCGTAGTTAGAATCTTCGTCCCACAAGCATACGCCGTCCAAACCGTATTGCTCGGCCAAGATTTTGATTTGGGACACGAGGCTTTCACACTGCTGTTTGTCGAGATTGCAGAATCCGATGCTCTGTCCGCCGCCCTTAATTGTCAAGCACACTTTGATGCCAGGGTCTTGAATCGGCATAATGTATTGTTCCCTATGCTGGAGTACCTGGGCCATATCCGCATTATTATACAGCTTCGGCATCCCCGATACTGCGTCGTACTGGACAACGGTAGCAACCAGGTTTACGATGTCAAACCAATTCGATTTTTTATCTTCAAACGTATCGAAGTCGCTCATAAGGCACTCCCATTCAAGGACGATCTGCGGCTGCACCTCAGAAACATTGGCGAAGCCTGCGAACACAAAAGGTTTTTTCCAATCGGAAGTCGGTTGTTCTCCTTTTTTGAAGACATGCACACGATAGTAGAATGTATTGTTGCCGGGTTTCGTGGTGAAATCATCAGTCGTCGCAACTTTTACAGGGATCAAATAGCGTCCCTCGTCCAGATCGACGGCATCGAGAGTCAGCGATAACTCACCCTCCAGAGCGTTTGCAGGGATGCTGATTTTGTCGCCGTCTTCGAGCGACAACCTCTCTGCCGGGAATGGCTTGTATCGCCGTGTCCAGACAACACCTCCCTGCCCGGTAACATCTTTCAGATTTTGAGAGTCATTCCATGCCTCGACGGTTTCTTCATCGAGAATGGGTGTAAGGGAAACCGTCAGCGCCTTTTCTGCGGGCTTCATCAGTTTATAAGTTAGGGTTTGCTGTGGCGCGGCTCCGTCATGTATCTGCACCAGCTTTTCGTTGGCGGCAACTCCGGCATCCCTCAATATGCCGTAGTTTTCACCATCCGGAGCGGGGAGATCACCCGCATTGCGGGTGAACTCCTCCTCACAGGCCGTAAATGCCACGAACATAAGCCCGGTGATTACGGCATGGAAAAGATTGATTACTATATTCGGTCTTTTCATAACTTCTTTTGTAATTATTCGTTATTCACGGTTTAACTGCGGAATTTCAATCGACGTGTTCCAAAGCAGATCGACGTGGGATTGGGCATCGTTGCCATATTGCGAATAATCATGGATGACGTTACCTTCTCCTTCGCTGAACTTCCAATAGGCACGCAGCTCCGATTTCGTAGCCGGTTGCTCTACATCGTACATATCGCGCCATATCTCCTCCTGCGTTCGAGCGACACTCCAGATGCGGACTTCTGAAATATCTCCGCATAACTGCCGCGTCGTGTCCTCGTAGGAGCGGCCGATGAAGAATTGGTACGCCGCCTTGAAACTCGGATAGGTCGCGGGGTCTTGAGCATAAAGCGCACGCATGGCCAGGTTGATCGGTGAAGAAGTAGGATTGACAAATGTTTCGCTTTGGAGTTTGCCGTTGACGTAGATACAAACATGGCCTGTGGTCGTGTCATAGGTTACAGCTACATGATACCAGATATTCTCATCGAGCAGTTTCGAATTGCTCTTTTCCGGGAACTTGCCAACACCTACACCGGAACCGTCGAACTGAATTTGGTTATAATTGAAATTCGTGTCGCCGACACGCAGCAGACAGTATTGTTCCACACCCATTAACGTAGTCAGTTTCTCGGCAACCTCCGGACTTAACGGCCCGCCGTATTTCCAGTTTGACGAGCGGAAGATCAGCTCGAAAGTCAGAGCCTTCAGCCCGTTGATGCAGGCTCCACCCTCGGGAGTGTCGAACGACGGAACCTCGATCCAGTTGTCCTTGAGGTTAGCCGCCGTAGTAATTGCCGAAGAACGCCTGACAAGGAAATAGATCGTCTTAGCTCCGTTCAAAAGCGATATGCCGCCCGATGTACTTTCAATAGTCACGGGCAATAGATAGGTCACGTCGATCTGCATGTCCTCGGCCGCCAGGTCAATGAAATCAACGGTAATATCCGGCGCTTGTGCTTTACCTGCCGGGATTGTCGCCTTTGTGTCGGAGAGTTTGTAGTGATTCCCGGCAAGCACACCGTAATTCGTATTATTGCGGGCGTTGTACGTCGCAGCCAACTCTGGAGAAACCTTGAACGACACTTCGACATCCTTACTTACGGGATATGCGGATGCGGCCGATACGACACGCTGCCGTTCGGTAATCGTTTTCTTGAAGACAACATTATCATAATCCTGAATTTTTGCCTGCTCGATATATGCCACATTGTCGAACGGCGATTTCGATTCGTCGTCTTTTGTGCAACTGGAAAAAACAACCAGTGTGACACTCATTAAAAGATATATTATTCGCTCTTTCATAAAGATCACTATTTTATGGGTGACGGATTCAGCAAGTCGATGGCCGAACGCACCTGCATATACTTATGTTCGGTATTCAGCGCGTAATCTACATGAATGTCATACACATCCAGTCCTCCGACGGGGCCGAGTGCTACTACACAACGGGCCATTTCCGGGATAGCTTTCTGCAACTTGTTGTTGCTGTCGAAGATATTACCGTCAGGAGTTGCCGAGAGAATGATTTTATCCAAAGCGATACCACATACTCCATTGCCATAGAGGATACTGTTTTTAACTTCCAAAACATTCGGCATCGCGCTTGTCGGCAGTACGAAGTAATCGAACATGTTGCGGTTCGTTTCCGAGATCGCCTCGGGGTTTCCCTCAAATACCAACAATAATGATTTTTCCGGGCCTGCGACAGCCGAGAGGACATTTACGAGCGTTTGTTCATCCTGTGCAGTAAGCGGGGTAGAAAGCACAACCGAAATACCATCCAGTTCCAATGTCCTTACCCGGTCGATCAGGTTGTTGAGGTAAAGAGCCATATTCGCTTCTTTACGCTCCGCAGGGTCGAACCCATATAAAATACGTGTGCCTTTCTTTTGAACAAGGGGAATATCCGCCACATCATAATCGGTGATTTTATCTCCGTAGCGTAATGAAACCACATCGAGAGAGTCGGGCATCGAACGCAGAAAATCACGTTCGCTGACGGAAACCTCCGGGGCATTGTTCATGCGAGCAAAGACGAGATAGTGATCGCTTTTCTTGTAGCTGCGGAGCGTTTCGAGGTATTGGGCATACTTCTCCGGGTCTTGATCTCCCGGTTTGACTATATCCTGCTTGACGGGTTGCTCTTCCGTCCAATCCGAACACGAAGATGCTCCGAAAGCCACGAGCAAAGCCAATGCAAGCAGGAAATGAGCTATATTTCTATTTTTCATAGTTGCCATTTATTTAAGTTCTTTGGTATCCCACCAGACGCGCGTACCCATGTTGTCACGTCCATTGAGGTATTTAGATACTGCATCATTGACGTTCGCACCGTTTTCCTGATACTCATCGACCGGGTAGTTAAGCCGCCGTGCGCCCCACTTGTCGTTTATTGTTCCGCCGCTTTGGTTTTCAATGATGGGAAACAGCCTCGGATAACCCGTGCGCCGGTATTCTGCCCATGCTTCCAGCCCGTTAGGGAACAGGGCAATCCATTTCTGGGTGATGATGCGCTCGTAATTCCGCGCTTTGGAGGTCGGGGAATCAATATCCTCCCATTTCGGTGTAATGTCACTCGGCGCACCAGCGTTATACATATTCTCCGGATTATTGTACGGCGAAGGCGTTGCCTGCGAAAGCAGAAAAGCATCGGCGCCGGAAACTTTATATTCATCGAATGAGAGCTTCACACCGCTTTCGTAGAGCGTTTTGGCATCACTGCCCATTGCCCAGCCGTTCCAAGCGCCTTCGGCACGCAGGAAAGTAACTTCCGCTGCATTCATCCATAGGTAATGATCTGTACTCTTAATGAGCATGTTGGAATAGAGCTTCGTGGCCTTTTCCTTGTTCGTAGTGAAGATGCCGCGGCGGATGCCGACATAGGTATCGCCGACAGACGTGAACATGGCCGAACGTCGGTTGTCGTTATATCCATTCATGTAGCATAGGATTTCGGCAGCGATACGGTGGTCATTCCAATCATTCCAGCAGAGCGCAGAGCGATTCTCCGCCACCGTCAGGTACGCATTGTCGGCATTATCCGTGATGACGCCTTTGCTTATGGCATCTTCGGCATACTGCCTTGCTATATCGGGTTTCACCAGTGACATCCGCATAGCGATGCGTAACTGTAAGGATGCACAGAACTTCATCCACTTCTTCACGTCGCCCTGATATACCCCGTCATATTTAGCAAGGGCATCCGAGGGGAGGTTGCTGTTGGCATTGAGTGCTTCCCACGCATTTCCAAGTTCCTCCAGCATTGCCATATATACGACCTCCTGCGAATCATAGGCAGCAGTGAGGGCATCGTTCCCATTCTCGACCATCTTTGTATAGGGAATCGGCCCGTAACTGTCCGTCACACGATGCATGACCGCCACGAGCAGGATGTCACCCATAGCCAGGGGAACCGGGTCTTTGGTTAGCCGTTTCAATGTCCTGTAAGCTGTGAATGTATCTTTATAAGTAGTTTTGAAGGGCCCTTTCTGCCATGCAAGATCGGGGTTGCCCGTGATGAACTTGTTGTGCCAGCCATCGGGCGTTTCTCCCGCAAAGCCGCCGAATGCACAGCCGACCATCAGTTCATAAAACTGATGCAGGTGTTCTTGAGTATCGACGACCATGCCTTGCAGCACCTTAATCAACGACCCTATATTATAGTAATCCGCTTCGGTCTGGTCGGGTGTCACCTGATCCGGATTGGTGTTGATACGTTCGAAATCTCCCGTACAACCCTGCATTGCCATCATAAATACCGCAAGCAATGCAACTTTTAAAGTCTGATATATTTTCATTTTTTTGCTCATAGTATTTAGAAGCTGAATTTGACACTGAAACCCAAATTACGGGTAGAGGGTAACATGAAGTAGTCGATACCCTGGTAGAACGCATCGGTAGTCGCTACCGACTCGGGGTCGAACGGCGCTTTGTTGTATATCATCCATAAGTTGCGGCCTACGAACGCAACGGTCATGCGCATTTTGTCGCGGAACCATTTCGCGGGCAGCGTGTAGGACAGGGAAAGTTCCTGCAAACGAACATTGGTTGCCGAATAGGTGTAATATTGCGGAATACCGCTCTGGGCGCTGACCACGGAATAGTAACTCTGCGGATCGACCATCGAGCGGCCGTTTACCAGAACGCTTCCGGCATCGCGTGCCGCGGCTGTGGCCTCGGATACACCGAACTGATCCATATAAGCCCGTGTTGCAGAATAGACGATACCCCCGATTCGTGCCGTGAAAACGGTGTTTAGGCGCAGTCCCTTATACTCGAAGCTGTTGCGCCACGCGAGATTGTAGTCGGGAAGCACCGAGCCTAATTTCATGTCCCCGAGATTATCGTCGGCAGCGACATTTCCCGCATCGTCCACGAAAATGTTTCCGTCGTCGTCACGCTTGAGATCGGAATTACTGTACAGGTCGCCCAGCGTTCCACCCGGCTTGAGGATATAGTTGGCCTTACCCAGACCTTTAATATTCAGGCGGTCTTTGGTAATCATCACTCCGGTTTCGGGGTGTTTGTAGTTGCTGACAAGTTCGACGATCCTGTTGCGGTTCCAGGAGAAAGTAAACCCCGTGTCCCAAGCGAAGTCGCGCCACTTGTTATCATACCCCAAACTCGCCTCGATGCCCGTATTGCGGACGTGGCCCGTCTGGAGGTAGATCGTCGAATAGCCGGAGGATACGGAAATCTCCGGGTCGAAGGTCTGGTTGTAGGTATCGGCCCGATACCACGAAGCCGAAAGATTTACGTGCTTCCATAAGCGGGCGTCGATACCTATTTCCCAGGTGCGGGTGCGCTCGGGATAGAGGTCGCCGATAGGGTAATGGGTCTTGTTTTTCCACGCATGGTTGGTTTCGTCATATTCATAAGTGGGACAGGTGAGAAAACGTGGAAACGGCGTGCCCACCGATGAAAACGAACCCCGCACCTTGAGGTACGAGATAGCCTCCGGGAGTTTAAACGTCGCCGATGGAATCCACGAAAGGCCCACCGATGGATAGAAAAACGACGATTCGGGAGAATCAGCCAACGGCGAAGCCCAGTCGTTACGACCCGTGACAGTCAGGTAAAGCATCGACTTCCAACCCACCTCGACAGATGCGAAAATAGATTGTGTCTGCTCCTGCCACCGTTCTTTGCGGGCTTTCTTGTTCGTGTCGTCCAAGTCCATCACCGTCCAGACATTCGCCAATCCGTCGTCGCGGATTTTACCCCGGTAACTCAACTCGTCCGACTTGGTGTCGTTGATCGAGGCGCCGATATTGGCAACCAATGACCAATCTTCCCCGAAGGTCTTGTTGATGTTCAGCATCACGTCGGCGTAAACCTGTGTTTCGAACCGGCGAGCTTCGGTATAATGTCCGTTCTTACCGCCCTCCGTCAGCACTTCATTGGTACTGGCGTAGAGTTTCTGGGTATAAAGATTCCGGGAATCGTCGTAACGAACCCGTCCTGCGATATTCATCCAGTCGGTAAATTCGTAGCTTAACGATGCCGTAGCCAGGTACCGTTTGCGGTCGTTGTTCCGCAGGTTACGGTAGGCAATCCAGTATGGGTTCTGCATGGTCATGCCTCCATCGCCCTGCGGCCAGTACTGCGTCATCAGCTTGCGGGAGGGATCGTAACGCTCGAAAATTTTAACCATCGAAAAGTCATCCCCTCGCGGAAATAGGTATGCCGGAACAACCGGGTTTGAATACTGGCCTTGATTGGTCATATTCTGGTCGTCCTGCAAAATGATGCTGATTCCGGCATCGAGCTTCAGCTTGTCTTCGAGAAAGTAGGAGGTATTGCGAAACGTGAAATTGTACCGGTTGTACTCATTGTTTGGAACTATGCCGTCCGAGTTGACCGTAGCGACCGAAAAATAAGTTTGATTGCGATCTGTTCCACCCGACATTGTTACCGAATTCTGATAGACCGCTCCGGTCTCGAAAAAATCTAAAGGCTCATAACCCATATAGTTACCCGCCGCGAGTTTTGGCCCCCAGCTTTGAATCGGAGAACCCGATGTTACTCCGTTGCGACCTGTTCCATACCTGTTCTGAAATGCCGGTAATACAAAAGGCTTGAGAAATTCCGAACTGCTGGAGAAGGTAACATCGAGTTTTCCGGCCTTACCCGCTTTCGTGGTAATCATTATTGCACCGTTCGCCGCATTACTTCCGTAAAGGGCCGCAGCCGAAGCGCCGGTCAACACGGAGATACTTTCGATGTCGTCGGGATTCAGATCGGCAATGGCGTCCGTTGCTCCTTTGGAATCGAATTCAGTACCTCCGCCACCACCGGAATTATACATCGGAATACCGTCGATTACATACAGCGCATTTGATGACTGGCTGATCGACTTGGCTCCGCGCAGGATGACTTTCGCGGCGCCGCCGACACCCGATGAACTGCTGTTGATAACAGCGCCCGCGGCTTTGCCGACCAGCGAATTCATAAAGTTGGCGTCCTTTACTTCGACAATATCTTTCGCTTCGATCTGTTGCACATTGTATGAGAGTGCTTTTTCCGATCGCTTGATGCCGAGAGCCGTTACGACGACTGATTCGACTTCTTGGGCCGCTTCTGTCAGTACGACGTTGAATTCGGTGCGGGTGCCTACGCGCAAGGTGAGCGTATTGTAGCCGAGGAAACTGAACTGGAGAACGGCGTTGGTAGGGTTCTGAACACGCAGGTTGAAAGAGCCGTCAGTACTCGTACTTGTCCCTGTCGAAGTGCCTATGACGATCACGGACGCTCCGATAATGGGCTTGTTATCGGCGTCGCTCACGACACCTGAAATATCAACGGCCTGCTCGACTGGTTTCGGCTTTCCGGATAAGATAATGTTGGAACCGGTGATTTTGTATTTTAAAGAGTAATTCCGAACAATTTGGTCAAGAACCTCTTTGAGGGGACGATTCTTGATGTTGACCGTGACGAGCATGGTCATATCGACGGTTTCGTCACTCAAAAATAAATACGTTGTTTGTTTTTCTATTTCTCCGAGAACACGCTTTAGAGTAGCTCCCTGCATGTTTATTGTTACAGGAGTAGTTTGCGCGCATAGATAACCGGGAAATATGAATAGGAATAAAAGAACGAACAAACATTGAATATGTTTGATTTTATTCATACTTTTGTAGTATTAAAGTTCATAGGTGTTTAGCTAAATAATAATCTATTGAACTTCGTCCCGTTGATGCTTCCTCATCATCGGGACTTTTTTCAATAAAAATTTTAAAGTATCCGCATTACTTCACTGTCATAGGCAAGTCAATTTAGTTAATACTTGAGTTCACTATTAGAAGATGCGGATTACACCTGTTTCTTGATTTCGTTCGTAGTTAAAGCCGGATGATGCCTGCAAAACAGTCAATGCGTGGTCGATGCCGTCCGAAACTCGGAATTTGCCCGTCTTGAAATGCAGTTTCGGTAACTCTTTCCTGTCAATGACGATCTCTACGCCGTACATTTGCTCGAATTTCTGCATTAGCTCATCAAAGGTCAAGTTGTCAACGCTTACCAGTCCTTTTGTCCAGCAATAGGGATCATCCCCCCGGAGATGTGATTTCTGTAAACTACCTCCGATATACTCGACAATCTCACTCTCATTCATCAGAATCTCTTCGTTGGCCCGATGATCCGTAACTTTCACTTTGCCCTGCAAAAGAGCCGTTGAGAAACTATTGCGCGCTTTCTGGGCGATGACATTGAATTTTGTTCCCAGCACTTCAACATCATAGGCATAAGTCTCGACGATAAAGGGCCTTTTCGCATCGTGCGTAACCTCGAATAATGCTTCCCCGTCGATCTTCACGCGGCGTTCTCCGCCCAGGAAAACCGGAGGATATTCGAATTTCGTTCCGGCATTTAACCATACGTGCGTACCGTCCTGAAGCTGCATGTCTATTCGTTGCCCTGCTGGAATCGTTATGGATGTCATTTGCTCCGACCATTGCTGCCGTTCACGGTGAATCGTGAATATAGAAAGACAAACAACGATAACCATGAATGCCGCTGCAAATGCGACATGACACATGAGCAACTTCCGCTGCCATATCTTTATGGGAGATTTGGGATGTTCACTCTTCATTTGAGCCGCACACAACAATACTCCGTCATTAACCATGTGCATAAGGCCGAGTTCCCGCATATTTTCCGGGCTTTCCTTTGACCATTCCAAAATCTCGGCGGCCTCTTTTTCTGTGGCTTCACCGATGCAAAATCTGTATAATGTTTCTCTGTCCATACACTATAATAACCCCTAACTTGTATCGAGGGACAAAAAATATGAAAATATTTTTTTTTAATAAGGTGCTGGCTTTTGTATACACCGAAGACAAGGATTTCGGAAAACTAAAAAAGCTCTTGTGAAAGAGCTTTTATGATGTCATGTATATCGTCATTTAAAACACCCCCCCCCAGGAAATCGTTAGCCATACAAGGATGGTTGGTAAATAATCCTTCAATGCAGCCATAAGTATGTTTCTGATTTTTGATATTTCATATTTTACCTGCCGGGTCGAAAGGCCATAAACTTTGGCTAAATCTTCGTGTGTTAAATCTTTAAAGCTGCTTTCAAGAAACAATCCGCGGGTAGTTTCTGGCAGTGAATTCAATTTTTTGTGGAGGATTTCTGATACTTCGGTAAGGTAAAGTTCATGTGGTTCACAAACCTCTAATGAGCGGATTTTAAGTTCAAGGAAAGTGTTAGTTCTGTTATGGATTTTCAGATGTGCATCGAGATGCCTTTGCTTGTCCCGGAGCCAATTCAGACATTTGCGCTTTATGGCGGTCAATACGAATGCTTCCAGGCTGGGATTTATTTCCACGATTTCACGTTTTTCCCATAGCATCAGAAAACAATCGGTCACGATGTCCTCGGCGGCCATACGGTCGCCCGTATACGAATAGGCGATTTTCTCGAAAGCTGTTCTATAATTTGTAAACAACTCCGAGAATCTTTCTTTTGTTAATATGTCGGACGCAGGACGCACACAAGTTAATGTTTCGGAATTATAAATATAAGGTTTTTTCCGGAAAAATGAAACTGCCGATACAGGATGAAGACCGATTAATCCCTCTTTTCCTGCTTGTGAACGGCCTGGGGCGGCCTGGAACGGCCATGTGAACTTATCTCTTCACCCCATCTTATCTTGCGGCACCAAAACCAAGACCATGCAGCAACAAGACGATTTACGGGCACTTGAAAAAGTCATGCAGTTTATGCGCGGCATCAGCGTTCTTTTCGTAGTTATCAATGTATACTGGTTCTGCCACGGCTGACTGTCCGCCTGCGGCTGGACAGTAGGATTCATAGACAAACTTTTTTTGAATTTCCAGCATACTACGGCACTCTTCTCCTATTCGGCACCAACGAAACTATTCTCGCTGGTTTTTCTGGCTCTCGGGTGCATGGGAACCAAGAGTATGCCTTCGAAGCACATAACCGACCGCCAGATAGCCCTTGTCGGAGGCTGTGGGTTACTGCTCTTCTTCCTCAATGACCCCCTGCGGAATCTGCCGTGGGGGCTGACCTGCTGCGCCATAACCTACATCATAACTCTTTCTGTGGGCTATCTCTGTCTGCTGGCGGCCGGGATATGGCTCGGGCGAAGACTCCGGTACAAAGGTGCCGAAGACCCTTTCAATGACAACAACGAGAGCTTTGAACAGGAGTCGAGGCTCATATATAATGAATACTCGGTAAACCTGCCTACAAAATATTACTATAAAGGCACTTGGCGCGATGGATGGATCAATGTTGTATCCCCGGTGCGTGGAAATATCGTGATCGGAAATCCCGGCAGCGGAAAGTCTTTTTGCCTGATAAACAGCTTTATAAAGCAACATATCGAGAAAGGTTTTAGCATGTGCCTATATGATTATAAATTCGACGATCTCACCCGGATAGCCTACAATCATTTGCGCACCCATTTAGGTAATTACAAGAAAGCGCCGAAATTCTATGTCATAAATTTCGATGATCCCCGTATAAGCAATCGCTGTAACCCTATTGCTCCGGAATTCATGTCCGACATCTCCGACGCTTACGAGTCTGCCTATACTATCATGCTGAACCTCAATAAGACATGGATCACGAAGCAGGGCGATTTTTTCGTCGATTCACCCATCATTCTGTTCGCAGCGATTATCTGGTACTTGAAACTCTATGACAAGGGCCGATACTGCACGTTCCCCCATGCTATCGAGTTCCTTTGCCAGCGGTATGAAGATATTTTCCCCATTCTGACCTCTTACCCAGCCCTTGAGAACTACCTGTCCCCCTTTATGGATGCCTGGAAGGGTGGGGCGCAGGATCAGCTTCAGGGCCAAATTGCCTCGGCGAAAATCCCTTTGAGCCGCCTGATCTCACCGCAGCTCTATTGGGTAATGACCGGAAATGATTTCTCGCTCGATATAAATAATCCCGAAGAACCGAAAATCTTATGTATCGGCAATAACCCGGACAGGCAAAATATTTACGGTGCAGCATTGGGACTTTACAATTCGCGCCTTATACGCCTTATCAACAAGAAAGGAAAATTGAAATCGTCGCTCATTATCGACGAGCTTCCGACGATCTACATCCGGGGCCTCGATAATTTGATTGCCACGGCCCGGTCGAACAAGGTTTCTGTGTGTTTGGGTTTTCAGGACTTTTCACAGTTGGAGCGCGATTATGGAGATAAGGAGGCGAAAGTAATTCAGAATACCGTGGGCAACATTTTTTCTGGGCAGGTCGTCGGCGATACCGCCAAAACGATTAGCGAGCGTTTCGGAAAAATCGTTCAGACGAGAGAGTCGCATTCAATCAGTACCGAGAGCGAAACGACCTCGACAAATACGCAGCTCGATTCCCTGATCCCCCCGTCGAAGATTTCCAACCTTACACAAGGTATGTTCGTAGGATCGGTTTGCGACAGTGTTGAAACACCCATAAAACAGAAAATTTTTCACGCACGCATTATCGTGGACAATGAGCAGATCAAACGTGAAACTGAAAGCTATGTCCCTATTCCGGAAATTTCATCCTTTCGGGACGCTGACGGTATCGACCGCATGGATGAAATCATTCAGAATAATTATAACCAGGTGAAAGCCGATGTCAAGCATATTGTAGAACACGAATTGAAGCGCATTATGGCCGACCCGAATCTTGCCAAGTTACTACCTCCTAAAAAGAAGTAAAACGTGTCTGATTTTGGCGCTCGAACGGCCTGGAACGGTCTGGAGCGGCCAAAAGTACCATAGCATAAACACCTCAATATATTTGCGTTACATTTTTTGTCTCACTTAAAATTTATCTATTATGGCAGAAGAAAATTTGAATCCTCAAGACGATTCCCGTGAAACCGTCCTTGTCCGTAATCCCCAATCCGGTCAGGTAGAGGCTGTCACTGCACTCCGGCACGAGGGTAACTCGTATGCTGTGCATACCACACAGCCCCTTACGAAGAACAAACCCTCTTTCTACGACTTCCGCAGCAGCAATGCGCTTGCAGCTTTCATCACGGGGTTCAAGTCGCAGAAAAACAATCCGATCGACTTTCAATTCTTGAAAGTGCCGCTCCATGCTGTTTCACAGATCGTGGACAAACTCATTCATTTGGATGCGAATCCGGAGAACTCGGAGGGTCTTGCTGCCCTGCGGGAATATATGGTCTACCCCAATCAACTGGAGAAGATCAAATTCGACCTCCACGAGTTCCCGTGGGATGAAATGAAAGAACTGGGCATCAGTAAGGAGCAGCTCAAACCGGAAACAATCATGGCCATGATGCAGGGGGCCTCTTCGAAAGAACTGTTCGCGGTGAAGACGCAACCTACGGATAATATTACTTCCGTGGGTATGTACTCGCTGCACCTCTACCACGATCACAACGGGGATGTGAAACTCGGTATGGATTCAGCCCTTGCAACACCCCAATATCTCCAGGAGCAGTATCAGGGATTATTCGGCACGGACGACAGGGAGATACTCCAGAAAGGCGGCACGCTGACTCGCCTGACGGATATTGCCGATCCTCACACGGGCCTCACAGAACGATGCTATGTCGGATTTTCACCGGAAACCAATCTGTTCGTGAAAGTTCCCGTGCAGAATGTTACTCCTCCGCGCTACTTCAACGGAGCACGGCTCGACGATGTGCAACTCAACGAACTCAAATGTGGTGGCGCGATCCGGCTGGAAGGATGCCATTATTACAAAGACGATAACCTCTTCAGCGGGAAACTCCAATACGATGTTCATTCCCGGGAATACAAGATGACGGAGCAGGTGTTCTCAAAACCCTACATTCCTCCGTTCATCGACAAGCAGCTCAAGCCGGAAGAGAGGGCAACGCTTCTCAACGGCGGTGAAATAGACGGCCGGGCCATCCTTGCAAAAGATGGTCGGCCCTACAAATGCAACCTGGCTATCAACCCCAAGACGAATGGTCTTGCATACTTATACAACCGCCAGCAACAGAAAGAAGAAAAACAACCCGATCAGGTTCAAGGACAGGAAGCGGAGAAAACTGCATCCAAAGGACAGGGCCGTAAACGGTAACAGCAATGGGTACTTATAACGAATTATGGTTCCGGGAACGGCTGGAAAAGTTCATCACAGAGCGACATCCGCAGATGCACTATACGCAGCGGCTCCTTAACCACCGTAGTCGTCTTGCCGCTGAAGTCTACCGGAAAGCCATTGCAGATGGATGAACGTCCGAGCGGGCCATTCAGGAAGCCGACAAAGGGCTGTTCCGCGACCTGCTGTTCTCAAAATTCGATGCTGTGCATCTGATCCTTTCCACCGATTTCCCGTCCATCCCCGAAGATCAAAGACGCAACGTCGCGTGCCGCCTACTGAAAGCATGTGACCCGATTTTCAAACTCTTTCAGTTAGGCGACGACTTCCCGACAAAAATCGAGTTCCGACAACTGAAAGAGGAATTGCGAACCGGCATCCGCAACTGGATCGACGACAACGGTGTTCCGGGATATGTATCGAAACAACATGAACGGGTCAAAACGAGTATTTCAAAGCCACTATCCAAATTCACAAAACAGTAATTTAACCAATTTTTTAAAATGAAAAAGATTCTTTTCGCGGCAATGGCCGCCCTCACGCTGTTTTCCTGTAACAAGGACGCCGAAACTATGATTCCCAACCCCCAGCCCTCGCCCGAGGACGGCGCAGTCGTCTCGATGTCGTTCATCGACGCAGACCAGACCCGCGCGTTCTTCAGCGACGCCGCGACCGCCGAGCCGTGGGAGAAATCCCTGTCCTCGCTCTCGGTGTACGTGTTCAATGCCAAAGGCGACCTGATCGTACAGCGCGGCTTCACAGCTTCGGAACTCACGGCCAAGTC
>UMCT01038950.1_pt1 | contig 21760 bp, 48 predicted proteins | sample 1964291 | NCBI WGS metagenome assembly UMCT01 (sample SAMEA4835974, study PRJEB28245) | human gut metagenome | biome: gut microbiome; material: fecal sample | place: Denmark | collected 2008 | reverse complement strand
CGGACGGTCACTGGTTCAAGCCCAGTCGCAGGAGCTTAGGCGGAAACCCTTATGGGAGTAGGGTTTCCAGCGGAAACGGGGAGAGCCGCCAAGGGAGCTGAGGGCGGTTATTCTCTCCAATTCTCAGACAAACTCGCGGAACCATCACGAAAAAACCAAAAAAGGCACCACGACACGCCGATAAGGCGTTCAGTGGACGATCTGTGGGATGTTCGGCGGCGTTCGCCGTAAGGCCGCTGGCATATCACATGGGCGAGGGAGGACACGGAGAGAATAGGAGAGAACGCGGACCGCGCACCGGCGTTTCACGCGTGTCAGAAGCGTACCGTCCTCCGACCGTTCGATGTCGGCCGCACCGCATGCATGGACGCGCCCGCGACCATCAGGGCAGGCCGATTCTCTCCCGGAAGTGTGGGAGAGAACGGAAAGGAAAGACCGCAGCGGTCGTAGATCGTGGACGTTCGACCGTGAACCCGACCATGGGAACGTCCTCATGATTCGTGCTATACAAAACCCAGTAAGGGGGTATGGTTGTCTCACTATGTGAGACTCCACAAAGTCTACATAAATACCGTTGACACGGTGCCGAAAACACGCAAAATATACCCCCTTTACACGAATTAACACTCTCGTTACATGTTCGTAACATAAAAACCGCCATTTTCCAACGATTTCAAATTTGCGTGTTGCGGTCACGCGTGACCGCAGCGTGACCGCAGCGTGACCGCAAATGACCGCAACCCCCGTAATGTCGAGAAAACGTTGGAACGACGCCGTTTTCAGCACATAAAACAGGCCAAAAAACGGCAAAAACACGGTAATACTAGTAAGTAAACCTACTCTTATAATATTAGAATTAAGTAAACCTATAAGAACTTGAATTAACCCAAGAGTTTACTTAACCTGCGAGAAAGAAAAAATGTTTTAATTACTCGCTTCGCTCGTAATTAACACATCAAAAAGAAAGTCCGCGTGCTAAAATCGCGTCAGAAGCCAGCCAAACGGCTTGACAAACCGCCAGCAGGCACTCCGCGACCGGTCGGCATCTCCCCGCCGCCCATCTCCCCAAACGCAACCACGAAGGACAATCCGCCCCCAATGCAATCCGAATCCGCCGAAGAACAAGAAGCGTTCCTCTCCAAAGCCGACCACCTCCACAAGTGGAGCGGCGAATACCAATACGAAAACCTCCTTCTCGACGTGCTCCAAAACGGCATCCCGTCCAACGACCGCACCGGCGTCGGCACCATCAGCCTGTTCGGCACACGAATGGAGTTCGACCTATCCAAAGCCTTCCCCCTCATCACCAGCAAGAAGGTCTTCATCAAAGGCGTCATCTACGAGCTTCTATGGTTCCTCAAAGGCGACACCAACGTGCGTTGGCTACAGGAGCACGGAGTGCACATCTGGGACGAATGGGCGGACGCCAACGGCGATCTGGGACCCGTCTACGGATGCCAGTGGCGCAATTGGCCGACCGACCTAGGCGGCATCGACCAGATCGCCAACGCCATCGAGACCATCCGCGAAGACCCGCACTCCCGACGCATCATCGTCAACAGCTGGAACGTCGAATCCCTAAGCCGGATGGCATTGCCGCCATGCCACTGCCTGTTCCAGTTCCATGTGCGCGGCGACAAGCTCGACTGCCAGCTGTACCAGCGTTCCTGCGACATGTTCCTCGGCGTGCCGTTCAACATCGCGGAATACGCGCTCCTGACCATGATGGTCGCCCAACAGACCGGCTACAGGCCAGGACGGTTCATCTGGGTGGGCGGAGACACCCACATCTACAGGAACCACCTGAAACAGGTCGTGAAGCAGCTCGAACGCGAGCCGCGCCCGTACCCGCATATGAGCATCGACAAGGCGTCTGGCATCGACGCGTACACGTATGACGACTTCCACCTGACCGGCTATGACCCATGGCCCGCGATCAAGGCACCGGTGGCCGTCTGATATATAAAAAACGGGGGACATCCTCATAGAAGGGATGTCCCCCGTTTTTTTCGTATGCGGTCACATCATGCTGTTCGACGACACCACAAATCCAAGCGTTCGCCACAATAGAGCCAGAACGAAAATCCCTGGCTCCGAAGACGTGGAAACGATAGAAACGACGATCACTCCACATGCTCGAACGTCATACTGAGTGTTCCTCCGTCCAAGTCTGAATCCATGTCGGCGGAATACGACCATGTGACCTTGATCTTGTCCCATGTGTCCGACTGCATACCGTCCAACGTTCGCGTGTTGTCTATCTTGTTGGCGGTCGAGCTGGGAATGCCAAGTTCGTTGACGAGGCATTCGTATGCCTTGTTGGCCTTCGTGCCGTCGATGCCGTCGTAGGTGATCTCGGCCGACAGTGAGTCATCGTCACCGGACATCGTCGCTGCGGCGTTCTCGCACTTGTCGGCAACCTGCGCGAAGTTCACTGTCGATGTTCCGACAGTGCCGCTCACGTTCAGGAAGCAGCCGACGAGGAACAGGCATCCGAGCACGTCCAGTACGATCATGAGCACGAACGCGGGGAGCCATACGCGGATGTATCCCATCGGTTTCCGTGGCTTCTGCTGTGATGGCGGCTGGGGCGTGTATTGCGGTTGCGGTGCTTGCTGGCCTACCGGCTGCTGCTGATAGGACTGCGGCGGTTGCGGCTGCTGTGGGTATGCCTGCTGTGCGTCCTGCGGCGCATACAGCGGCTGCTGCGGTGTCGGTTCGCTCATGGTGTCCTCCTTTGCTCTCCTGCAATATGTCTCAACAGAGATTATCCCCCAATTGACGGCTGATAAATCATGGGCGTTTTGCAAACAAGCCATCCTTGAGAATCTGCCTGTAATCCGCGAGAACCTGCATGGTCACGTCCAGCTCCGCCGCCATATGCCAGGTGTCGCCGTCCCACGTCCGTTCGGCCATGGCGAACTCGGACGGGTTTATCAGCATCAACGCCGTCTCGCGTCGCGCCCTACGCTCGCACTTCACGCCGAACCGCGTGCCGCAGCCAAGATCACGGTACTTCGCATGCACAAGCTCGTGGCATAGGGTGCAGAGCCTCTGCCGGTCGTTGAGCCAGTCGGCAAGCCATATCGTCCGCAGCCGGTCGCAGTACAGGCCGCAGGTAGTGCCTGGAATATCGGATTCCAAAACCTTCAAACCCATGTGCTCGGCCTGACGTTCCAAAACGTCGATGGTGATTCGTGACATTGTTCCCTTCGCATTATTAGGCGGCGGCATCATGAGTGAATGCCGCCGCCATATTCATCGCTGTCGTCAGTCTTCAGGTGTTTCGGCCTCAAGCCTCGCGTTCGGATCGTCGTTCGCGGCCATGTCGAATTCTTCACGGTAGATGATCGGACTGTTCACCCAGTCGGCGTCAGCGTTTTCCTTGAGACGGCGTGCGAGTTCCTGGAGTAGCTCGTCATTCGAAGCGTCATGCAGTCTTGCGACGGTCTTTCCGTTAGCCATCTCGTCGGCTCTTATATATCCGAACTCAACCAGAGCCTCTACGGGATTTTCGCTATATGCTCTAGCGATGATGATTACCGACTCGGCGCTGAACTCGCATCCTTTGTTGTATTGACGCCAGAGGGTTGAGACGCTGAGTCCGGTCTTGTTGCTGATTTCATTGATCGCCGCATCATGCGTTAGCTGTGCGAAATATGTTTTCTTATCCATGTATTTCATTATGAAATAAAAAGTCTTTCATGTCAACACGCCGAAAAGGTGTTTCGACTTGAAAAATCTCTTTTCACTGTGGTATATTACTTTTCAGGTTGAAAAACAAAATGCTTCACAATGAAAGGAACAGTGCTGATGGCTGAATACAAAATGCAGTTCCGAGACGGCTTCCTAGACCGAACCAAACAAATGAGCGGCCTCAAAACGGACGAAGCCTTCGCCGGGGCAATAGGAGTCAGCGAAAGCGTCCTAGCCAGAGCCAAAAAAACCAACGAATGCACACCACTCATGCTCATAGGACTCTACAAAGCATTCGGCTTCCAACCCGGAGAAATCGCCCAAATCAAACAAACTGCCTAACCACACCACACAACGCCAACGAGCAAAAGGACAACCAATGAAAATCACCACACCACACGGCACTCTCGAAGGCGACAACATCGAAGCCATCCTCAAAGAGCATGGATTCAACTGCCTGCATGGTGCCGACCTGCATGGTGCCGACCTGCGCGGTGCCTACCTGCGCCACGCCGACCTGCGCGATGCTGACCTGTGCGATGCCGACCTGCGCGATGCTGACCTGTGCGATGCCAACCTGCGCGATGCCAACCTGAGCCACGCCAGCCTGTGCGGTGCCAGCCTGCATGGTGCCAGCCTGCGTGGTGCCGACCTGTATGGTGCCGACCTGCGCGATGCCAACCTGTATGGTGCCGACCTGCGCGATGCCAACCTGCGCGATGCCAACCATGTAAAACTCAGCATCGCCAAAATCAGCATCCTTCCGAACGAAGGCGACATCATCGGCTGGAAAAAGCATGGACAGATAATGAAATGCCGCCAACGCCAGTCATTGTGAAACTCCTCATTCCGGCCGACGCGCAACGCTCCAACGCAACTGGGCGCAAATGCCGCGCCAGCACAGCGCGAGTGCTCGACCTGCAAGACAAGCAAGGCAACAGCCTCCCACCGGACACCACGGCATACAGCGGATACGACACAGACTTCACGTACAAAAAAGGCGAAACCATTCACGTCGAAGACTTCGACACCAACCGGTGGAAAGAATGCGCCCCCGGCATCCACTTCTTCATCACCCGCATCGAAGCAGTCGAATACTAGGAGACTCCAAATGAGCAATGAAATCCAGCGATTCGATTTCAAGGGCGAATCATTACGCGCCCTGACCAACATGGCGGGGGAGCCTTGGTCCGTACTCAAGGATTGCATGAGCATCCTTGACCTCGGTAATCCAACCGAAACTGTCAAAATGTTTGATGATGACGAGTTCAGTACTACTGAAGTCATCGATTCGATTGGCCGTCGGCAGCAGGCGTACATCATCAGCGAGCCTGGCCTGTATCGTCTGGTCATGCGCTCGCGTAAGCCGGAAGCGAAGGAGTTCCAACGCTGGGTGACGCATGAGGTGCTGCCGTCCATTCGCAAGCATGGCGCATACATGACCCAGCAGACGTTGGACAAAGCGCTCACCAGCCCGGACTTCTTGATCCAGCTCGCCACCAAGTTGAAGGAGGAGCAGGAGAAGGTCAAGGAACTGGAACCGAAGGCTCAAGCGCTTGATGATTTCACGAACGTGGAAGACAGGCTGCTTGTCCGCGACGCGGCAAAGGTCCTGTCGAACGCCGGAACCCCCATCAAGGAAAAACAGTTGCGCGAATGGATGGCCGACCATAACTGGATTTTCAAATCCGGTGGCTCTTGGCGGGCAACCGCAGAGCATTGCGCTGCCGGTCATCTCGTGATGGTCATGTCCCAAAAGCATGGAGTCAAGGATGATGGCACGGAGTTCGCCTTCCCTCCCACCGTGCGCATAACCCGCAAGGGTTTGGCACTGCTGCACAAGCGTCTTGGCGAGATCGCCCTGGACAAGGCGCTTGACGCGGAGGTGGCGGCATGACGTTGTTGAATCCTCCCGCGCCACCACAGGAGTTCGTTCTTGACACTGGTGGACACTGCGTGTTCCGCATCAACGAGCGGAAAGGCGCATCCATCGTCGAAAAGGACGGAAAAAAAGACGAGCACATTGTATGAGATTCCAGAATCGAAACTGGCTGCGTTCATCCAATGGGCTTCCGACGTTCACGGTCAATCACGATAGGAGACAGTAATGGAAGACGATTACAAGACCCGCATGGTCGAGGAGTTCCACGAACTCAAAGACAGAATCAACAAGATCAACGACATCATCGAAAAATACAATAACGGCCAACGGGGACACATAACCGTAAGAGAAGCCTCCCTGATGATGGCTCAATCCTATATCATGCAGGATTACGCGCTGGTCCTCTTCGACCGTCTCACAGTAGTGGGCATCAACCCCGAATCCGACGACGTGGAACCGGAGGAGAAGCCACTTCCACCGGAACCACAGTCGCATGGCCTCTTCATCCCACGCGACGGCAAACCATACCTGATTCTCCATGACGAGAACGACACATGGTCATACGTGGTGAACACGCCTGGCGTCATGTGCAGAATCAGAACCTTGACGAAACCCGGCTCCAACAAAAGCTTGTTCAGCGGATACCGTGAATGGGGCGAACTGGTCGAAGCCCTCCCAGATTCAGCCTTCCCACTCATCCCACTGAACGCCTCAAGCATGTCGACAATCGCCAAGGCGCTCGCCGACAGCAAATGATTCTTCCCCATCCGCCTGCAACCCGGATGGGGACCCATAAGCTTCGCCAGCCACTCCGATAAACAATCAAACAGTGGAAAATTGAACGTTTATCGAATATCCACGTTCACCGGCTGGCAAAGATGGAACATCCCATGATGTTCCATGCCGTGGCTGAAACATATCCAAACGAACCGTCACAAGCGTTTGCGTACACGCGTCGCCACGGCAATCGTCCAAGCCCACGCAGTGGGAACAGGAACCGTACCGCAAGACCATCGCCAATCGAACCAGACACCACACCTTCTCCTTTCTAAAAGGCATAAGACGATGATCTTGAACGGTTCGCGGTCCGAATCCGCGCTTGGACGCCAGCGGCATGACGTCAACGCCACCCATCGGGACGAAGTTTTTCACTTGGTTTTCTCCGTCCCGCATCGGGAACGATGGTCGGCCAGACTGGTTTTCCTTATTTTCCCAGTCGCCCCGCACACCCTTTTGCGAGCCAACCGTCCAGCGTCATGCCGCAACCCGCTTACACCAACCACCAATCCAAGGAAGGAGCACACACAAATTGACGGCACCCATCATCTTCGAAGACGGCATCCTCACCAAAGACGAGGCAATCGCCTTCACGAAGGTAGGAAAGAAAACATTCGACGATCTGTACGGATTTCTCGGATACCAATCCGGCCAAAACAAACTCTTCACAAAAAAGGAACTCCTACTCCGATTCTACGAAATCAAGGACCAAGCAAAGGAGATCAAACAATGACTGCCAGACGACTAGTCACCCCGAAAGACGTGCGCGACAGACAATTCCGACCCTCATTCCCATTCATGGGATACGACGCCAACCAAGTTGACGACTTCCTAGACGACTGCGCGCTCACCATCCGCACCCTCTGGAACGAGAGCCGGAGACTCGCCACGGAAAACAGACGACTCCGATACGAGAACCAAACCCTCAGAACCGACGTGAGCTTCTACAAGCTCGCAGTAGACACCATCGAACACCAACCCAAGGAACAACAATGACCAACACCCCCAAATACGACTTCAGCGACCTCCGCCCGGACGAACTCAACTCCACCATCGCCGGACTCGCCGCACTGAACAAACGAAGCGCCGAAGCCCTCGCAGCCGCAAAGGAAGAATGGCGGCGCTCGCATGACGGCGGCGATGAGGAGCGCGCCGTGTTCGCCGGACTGGATGCGGGTGAAATCAGTCTCAGCAAAGGCACCGAAGGCCATTACGTGGTCGTTGACGAGCGTGCGTATGGTGCCATGCTGCATGACAGCCGTTTCCTCATCCCCGGTGGTAACGATGCTGCGGAGGCCGTGTGGATGCCACGCCCCGAAGCGAAGTCGGAAGCCTATCTGAAGAACATGATCGCGGACCATGACGGCGAACTCCCACCCGGCGTCGAGTTCAAGCCGGGACGCGCCCAGACCGTCACGCTTCGCACCACGAGAGGATTCGTGGACAAGGCGTTCACCAGCGAGATAGTCCCGAAGATGTTCCAGATGCTCACTTCAACCAAGGAAGAGTAGCCATGTGCAAAAGCCTTACCATCACCAACGAGCAGGACACTTGGAGCCGCGCCCAGCTCGCGGCACTATCCCAGCTTGGAGTGCAGAACGCGCAGCCAGCCGACTTGGCGGTGTTCCTGCACCAATGCCAGCGTACAGGACTTGACCCTTTCAGTCGTCAAATCTACCTGATCGAACGCCGTCAGAAGCAAGGCAACGAATATGTTTCCAAGCAGACAATCCAAGTCGGCATTGACGGTTTCCGTCTCATCGCCCGTCGCGCGGCGGACAGGAACCATGAACTGTTCAGCGAACCGGAAACCCTCTGGTGTGGAGAGGATGGCGTCTGGCATGACGTGTGGATCGCCCAGACCCCTCCGGTCGCGGCGAAAGTCACCGTCCGTCGAGGAGAAGGCGAGTTCACCGGCGTGGCCCTCTACAGGGAATACGTCGGAACCCGCTACGACAAGAATCTCCACAGGCAGGTCCCCACCAGCATGTGGACTTCGAAACCGGTGACCATGATCGCGAAATGCGCGGAAGCCCTCGCATTACGCAAGGCGTTCCCGCAGGATTTGAGCGGCCTGTACACGACCGACGAGATGCAGCAGACCAACAACGAGACCGAAGGGGAAATGGTCGAAGCCGAAGTGGTTGACGAGCAGCCACGTCAGAAGCCACGGCAATACGCTCCGCAGGTCCGTCAAGGCCAGCCGGAGCAGGCAGCGGCTCAAGCCCCATCCAACGGTCCGGCCAGTCCCGACCAGTTGAAGACAGTCACCGACATCCTCCGCGCCTGCCAGATCAAACCGGAAGATGCTGACGCGTTCGTCCAAAAAATCCTCCACGACCAGACGGTCACAAGCGTGAGCCTCACGGCGGTGCAGGCACAAACATTCATCAACGAATACCACAAGCACATGCAGCAGCAAGGAGCAGCACGATGAAATACAACCCGAAGAAACTCACCTACGGCGACGCGCTTAGAATCGCGACCGCCAACATGACCGTCACCGTCGAAGACGAAAACGGACAGCACGTCACCGGCAAGCTGAAGCACCTCGGTCCGAATGACGGGCTCGCCGGTGACAACCTTGGGCTCCGTGTTCTCATAACATTGGCGCTCACCACCACCAGCAACGAGTATTTCGTCGTCCGTGACGACGATGGGGGAATCCTATGCCCGGCCATCAGATTCGATCATGACCTGAACGTCACCTGGAACACGATCATCTCCATCGAAGAGAATCCCGACGACGGCGTGGAGCTGGACCTTGCCGATTGGAAGGCGACGCTCGTCAAGGTCGAGACCCCCACCGCCGACGTGGACAAGCCAACCACCGACACCCAAGCGGAGGAGTGGGAGAAGCAGCTTCCCAAGGCCAACGGATTCTACAAGGCCGCGACCGGCAGCGTATGGCTCCACGCGGGCGACACTTGGACGCCCATCCTGGACCATCACGGCAACGTTCCGCCGCACGCCTTGCAGCAGACCACCGAGGCATTCGCCGTCAGCAGCGGCCATTCGAAACGATTCCCGTTCGAACGCCTCAGCGAGAAGCCACTGCCGACCCGTCCTGGCTTCTACCGCAACAAGGACAAGACGAGCGTGTACTACCTCGACAGTTACGGCGTGTGGAAGCTCATCGCCTACATGTGCCCCGATTTCGACTTGCAGCTGAAGGACCCGTGGGATTGTCCATCGGTACCAGTGTTGAGCGGCGAGGTCGTATCCGAAAAGCAAGTCCGAAACGACATGCCGCTCCACTACTACAAGCTCGGTCTCAAACAGCCGAAGGAAGACAAGGAAAACTCTTGAACATCACCAGACGAGCCGGATGCACGTGCGCGTACTGCGTGCGTCACAATCCAGTCAAGACGGGACTCATCCCATACTGCCGTAAATGCGGCAAAAGCACTTGCGCCGCAGCGCGAAGCCACATGGTCATGTGCAACGTCGAAGCGGCCAACAGACACAAGACGGCCGACCGTCTCAAAAACATGAAAGCCAAAGACCAGCAGGGATGGGTCGGACTCGAAACCCATCCACGACACGACAAGGAGAACAAGCAATGAGCACTCCGACCATCATCCTCGTGGGACGAATCGTCAAAATCAAAAAGGACGGCAACCTGTTCAACGCCGGAACCACGAAGAACGGCAAGAACTACATCCAGTTCCGCATCCTCTGCTCCAACAGGGTCAAGAACCCGGACGGCTCATGGGGTTACGGAGCATCCTGCTCACGCACCTGCGAAGCATGGAACGATCTCGCCACGCACATCCAGAACAGCATCAAGGAAGGCGACGAGTACATCGTCATCGGCAACGAGTCCGATGATCGTTTCGAGGATTCGTCCGGCGTCACCCACTACACGCAGAAGGTGAACGTCCGCGAGGCTGGACCAAGCCTGAAGTGGGGTACCGCGCAACTCGTCAACGCCAACCAGCAGGCCGGACCACGACAGGCGTCCACGACACCCGCCATGGCACCGCAGGCAGGCTCCGACCCGTGGGGCAGTAGCGGATTCGACGGATTCGGACAGCCCGCAGGAGAACCGGCGTTCTGATGTCACGCAATCGACAGTCGGCCAAAAAAGCCGGAACGGCAATGGAAACGGCGGTGGAACACTACCTGCAATGGGCGTTGGACGACCAGCGCATCATCCGCCGCCGTCTCCACGGCAGCAACGACCTAGGCGACATCGCCAACATCTTCTTCCATGGTCAACCCGTATGCGTCGAAGTCAAGAACACCAAACTCCTCAACGCCACGAAACATTACAACGAGGCGGTCGAGGAAGCCGGAAACCTTGACAGCCCATACCCGTGGGTCGTGCAGAAGAAGTCACGCGTCGGCCTATCCACGCTCGAACGAATCGGAAGGCAGCTCGCCTACACGGATTGGGACACATACAACACCATGTGCGCGTTGGCAGACAACGACAGGTACTTCACCCCACGAATCAGGACTGAGTTCCTAGGCAGACGCAAACAACTCGTGTGCGTCACATTGAAAAGTCTCGCACTCATCCTCAACGACGGACTGCCACTCGGACCGGAAGGATAATCATGATCGCGATAGTCGCCATATGCGCCATCGTCGTCAGCGTCATCGGATTCGTCATCATGCTCGGCTCCGTTGACCTCATCGACAGTAACAGGCCGTCAGGCGACTGGCTGTGGATATTGGGCATGATCCTAGTGGAGGGCGGTGCGATAACCATCCTCATCGACATCGGGATAGGACTCATGACATGACGGGAGAATCTGAAGTGAGGGACGGCTACACCCGACTCGACAACGGATTCTGGGCCGACGCGAGGATATGCAGGCTCCGCGACGAAATGCCAAGGGCCGCGCTCATCTACGTCATGGCATTGAGCTGGTGCAGCTGCAACCTCACGGATGGAGACATCGACACCGACCAGCTGACGTACACGCTTGGCGCATCCGAACAGGAGATCGAAACCCTCATCGACATCGGCCTGTTCCAACAGACCATCACCGGCGTGCGCATCAACGAATACCAGTCGAACGGGAACCACACCAGAAAAGAACTCGCCGACCGGACGGCCCGCAACACGGCAAGCAAACGCCGAAGCCGCGCACGGCAGGCATCCGACGACAAGTATTCCGCCGATTTCGAAACCTTCTGGAAAGCGTATCCACGACACGTTGACAAGCGTCCAGCCTGGAAAGCATGGAAGAACGCCATCCAAGACACGGGCGCGGACACCATCATCAACAGCGCCCGAGCCTATGCCAGACAGGTCGAGATCGAAGGAACCGAACCCAAATACGTCAAATACGCGGCCACATGGCTCAACGCGGCGGGGTGGGAAAACGAATACGACATCCGACCATCCCTCACCCTCCGCACCAATCCGACCATGATGAGCCGCAACGAATCGAACCGCATGGCGAACCTCAACAGGGCATGGCAGTACATGAGCGACGAGGAACGCCAACGGGCGATGGGAGGAACAGGATGATAACCAAAGGAGAGGCCGCGATGCTGCTGACCACGATCAACGCGCATCACGGCAACGCCCAATGGGACGACCTGCAATTGGACGAGTTCTACCGCGAACTCGACAAGCGCAACAACATCCAAGACATGCGGACGGCGGTCGTGAGATTCTATGCGACCAAATCGGACAAGTGGATGCGTGCCGCCGACATCAACATCCTCTGCAAGAAAATCCGCGCAAGCCGGATTCCCGACGAGAACACCATCCAACAGCTCGCCGCCAAGCATCACGTCACGGCGGACGACTATTGGGAGTTCAAACGTCGCGTCGTCTTCGGCACCGCGCGGGAAGCCCAAGAGTTGGGCGAAGCCGTCAGCAAAGCCCTCGAACAGGCCGACCGTCCGCAAATCGCATCCAAACCCATCGCACGCCAGCCAACCGTGGACGACGATCTGGGAAACCTGTTCAAAACACCATGAGCAAATGGAAGGAAACCAACAAGTACGGCATCCACGAAAGCAAAGCCGCCTACCGGCATTACACGCGGCGAAGGGACAAGGAAGCTGAAATCCTCAAGGAACTCGAACCCAATCCGCCAACGCATGTGGACCTGACCGGACTGGAAACCTATATCCAACGATTACGTGAATCCAAGGAGCCAACAATGGACGACAATTATCTCATCTGGTTCGACGTCGAAACCAGCGGACTCGACCCAATGTCCGACAATCTACTGGAAGTCGAAGCCAGAATCACTGACATGAAGGGCCTTCAGGTGCCATTCGCCGACGACCCCCTGATATTCCATAGGGTCATCCGTTTCGATGACAACACGCCAATCCGCGCGTTCAACAGCACGACCATCGACATGCATTCCAGAAACGGACTCATCGGCGAATGCATGAACGCGGAAGACACGCTCAAAAACGTGGACAAGCAGATGGCCGTCTGGCTCATCGACACGGGCCTCGACCCCGGTCTCATGCATCCGGCCGGAACCAACGTCCACTTCGATATCCGATGGCTCGACGTGAACATGCCCAACACGAGCGGCATCCTCCACAAGCTCAGCCACCGGCGACTCGACCTCACCAGCTTCCGCCTCTTGCAGCTCGCCCACGGCGGCGACCCATACGATCGCGGCCACGAAACCACGCATCGCACAACCGACTGCCTCAACCGAGACATCTCCGAATACAAAACCATCATCAACCAGCAAGGACAGTGAAATGACCCTAGAAACCCTCGAAATCCAGCCGCTCACCACAAACGCCACAGTCACCCGCGCCCACGACGCGGACGCCGGACTCGACCTACACTGCATCGAAGACTTCCACATCGACGGACTAGGACGCATCGCGGTGGGAACCGGCATCGCGATTAACCTGCCCGAAGGCTACATGGCACGAGTCTGCCCACGTTCCGGCCTTGCCAGGAATTACGGCATCGACATCCTCGGCGGCATCATCGACGCCGGATACCGTGGCGAGATCAAAGTCATCCTGCATAACACATCCACCAGCCGCATCAACTTCCGTTGCGGCGACCGTATCGCGCAACTCGTCATCACGCCGGTGGAAACCCCCAGAATCCGCAAGGTCGTCGAGTTCACCGACACGACGGAACGCGGAGGAAACGGATTCGGCTCGACCGGACGATGAACGACGGGCACCAGTCATGAAACGAAACGTCTACAACATACACGGACAACGATTGCGAGACACCCAAGCGTCAATGCTTGTCCACATCGTCGAAACGCATCGAATGCCATCATCCGCGGCCTATGCGAAACCGTGGGCCACGTTGGGTTCCCTCATCGACAGGCGTCTCATCATCCCCCTCGCGGACGGCACCTACAAGCCGACCAAGCAAGGCATCGAGACCGCCGACGCGATCAAACGATTAGACAAGGAAGAGCCAACACGAAGGCCGAACATCGCGGAACGTGGCATCAACAGGAACTTCAACAAGTATTGGGACGACTACTACTCGCATCCACTCACATACGAATACCACCCCACATTGGAAATCATCTGCGAAAGGAGCCGATGATGTGGACACTCAGTCCGAAACAGCAGGAAATGCTCACTGACGTGAGCAACATGCAAGGCCAATACCAGGCCGTCGATAACCAGACAAGCAGGGCACTGCTTCGTAATAAGTTCATCCGTCAAGTGAATGACCGATTCGAGACGACCAAGGAAGGCGAACGACTGCACATGGAAATCGTGCATCAGGCGTTCGAGAAGGCAAGGATGGCGTTAAATGACTGACAATATCAATCCATCGCATTACAAGGATGGCCCGTTCGAATGCATCGAACTATCCAGTTTGCTCAGCTTCGACTGGGGCAACGTAGTTAAATACTGCTACCGGTGGCGCGACAAGAACGGTGTCGAAGACCTCAAGAAAGCACTCTGGTATGCGAAGCACGCAATCGATAACAACGTGCCGTTCCTTGCCATGTACCTCGGGCCGGACAGCGACATTATCACAGCCAGACCCATCAGGCTTTTCGGCATTCTAGAAGCCGAGAACTGGGCCGATCTCGAACCATTCTGGAATGAAATCAAGTGGGGATGCTACAAGAAGGCGGCCAAAGTGCTGACCGAAAAGATCAATGAAATCGAAAAGGAAGGAAAGTAATCATGGAACATATCGTGCAGTTCGCCATCAACATTGACGACAAGGCCATCCAGAACCGTATCGAGGAACACGCCTACACGGACGTGCTCAACAAGCTCACCAAAAACGCCGTGGACAGTGTTTTCTCATACACCAACGCGTATTCGCGGGACACCATGTGGAGGAACTTGATGGAGGACGCTTTGCAACGCTTCCTCGAAGAACGCAAGGACGAGATCATCGACAAGGCCGCGAACATGCTCGCCGACCGGTTCCAACGGACGAAGAAGTATCGGGAAGCCATGGGCACCGCCATCGAAAAGGACGGTGAGTGATGGATAAGACGCGTGTGGCCCTCACGGCGATCAGCTGCATCACGGTGGTCTTGATTTTATTCATTTGTGGAATGTCACCCAATATCGACAAGAAGACCAATGCGGGTTTTCAAATGGAAACGGTCAAGACCGGTGACGTGACATGGGCCTGTCTGAAGCATAACGGCGAATACATCGGCTGCAACACCGTGGAGACGGTCAAATGAATGTTTTCGCAGGCAAGACCGGCTACATCGTCTGGCCGCAAGGCGATACGGGAGTTCACACATGCCGCGTGTACGACTCACTGGATGAAGCTGAGAGCGCGGCACGTTCCAAAGCCGACTTCTACCACAGGGCGTATGAGGTGCGTACCGCTTATGAGAGTCCGGCAAGAACCATCAGAACAATCAACCCAAGGAGACACCAATGAGCGACAGAGTGAAAGTCGGCACGAGCAAGGTCACGTTCCGTGTGCGCGCGTTCGACTATCCGCAGATCGAGCTTGCATCCGTCGAAGTGGATGTGCCGATGTACACGAAGACGGACAACAAGCTCGACAACATGCAGCAGGGACATGTCACGGCGGACGTGCCGGACGGTTTCAACGAGAAGGTCAAAGACGCATTGCATGTGTTCGCGGACACTCTACAGGCATCGTTCAACGAAGAAGGAGAGTGAAATGTTGAGAAGCATTGATTTCAAAACAATGCCTTATCTATTCACTAACAAGGCTGGCACTTGTCTGACCGTGGAGTTCGACGGGAGGGAACTGGATAGCATCTACAAGCAGGTGAAGGCCATGTACGATCAGGCGCATTCGTCTGATGACATGCCCACCGAACCGGGCTGGTATGTGACTCGGGATGGTGAAGACCTGTTGAGTTTCGACGGTGACGCTTGGCACATTCACAATATCGACTGTGATGCGCAATTGTTCGTTGACGGGGATTTGGAAACGATGGACTGGAGTGTGGTCAAACGCACGTTCGATGCTGACGCTTTCCCGCTGATACCAGTGAATCTTAACGATACATCTCGTGCGGAGCGTCGGTTGACCAACCTCACCAACTTTTTGCACACGCTCATTCATGAGTGTGAGACAGTGCGGGACAACCCATCTTCCGACAAGCATACGAAAGACATCGAGAATGCCGTCTGCGGGACGGGAATCAACTTCGGCAAAGACCTGCTTGCACGATTGGAAAACGGGGTGTTCGACCATGAATGTGCATGACCATATCACCGACTGGCAGCACCTGCCATCGTCATTCCTCGCTGGCAAGCGTGCGATAGCCACCACCGTTGAGGGAACCACTATCGACGGTTTCCTCCAATCGATGACCACGAAGTTCAGTAACGGCAGCGGCAGCATGGTGCAACTGTTTTTCGGGGGAGTGTTCCAGCCGGTCATCATCAGTCTCAACGGTGGTGAGAACCAACTATGCAGAGCATACGATTCGATACTCATACTCAACGAGGTGAAGCAGTGAACAACGAATACGCGAAGTGGAGGACGGTTCTTGACTGCCTGTATCCTCGTGCGTTCCCGCTTACACCAACCACTGCGCCATATCCGTTGAAGGGTGAGTGATGTTCGGACGGAAGAAGAAAAAGCAGGAGGAGCCGAAAAGTTACCTCAGATGCCCATACTGCGGTCACGCGCCGATAATTGTCACCGGCAAATGCACGTATCACAATCCACGTCATACTGTCTACCGGTATGAGTGCGTATTGAAGTGTCTTCAAGGCGAGGTCTGTTGGACTGCCGAAGATGCGTTCAACTCGTGGATACGCGCTGTCGCACGCTATTACGACGCAGAGGAAGCTATCAGACAATTCTGCAAGGAGAGGAAATCATGAGTCTGGCTGATGTTTGCTGGAATATTTCAAGCGTGTTCATCGTCATCACATTGGGAGTGATAGCGATACTCTGCGTGCTCATGCTATTAGGCGTATTCGTATGCATCTTCGACCATGACGATAACAACAAGAACGATAAGAACAGTAAAGGAATAACAAATGGCTACGAACGTTACTGAGAAAGACAAGACACTGCATGAGGTCATCGACTTTCTGCAAAAAGAGTGGGATGCAGCTAATGACGTTTCTGATAATCCAGACGAAGAAGTGTACGACTTTTACGACGGAATGACGACGGCTTACGAGCATGTAATCAATTACTGCCGTCACCTGCTCGGCTACAGCGGCTCCATGCTGTCCTGCCTCACCTACGAGGACACGGACAATAGCGACCCATCCGATCAGCCCCAGGTGGGCGACTACGGCGTGGCAGTCCGCAAGACCGCAGACGGCCAGGAGGAAATACCCTTCCACATCGAACGGGAGGAACGCACCGGACTGCCAGTCGCACTCCTGAACGAACGACTGTATGCGAAACCGGAAGACGATATAAAAGACGGCCTGTATGTGAGCCTGTTCCAGCTCTATCTGGACGGCTTTATGTTGAGTCGGACGGGCCGAAAGCGGAACAAAGACGCGGAGGCATAGTCATGTGGTTCAAACGCAGACGCAACGAATTCGGGTGTCCAATGTGCGGCAGACTACCCAAAATCGTTAAGAGCCATACACAGGATGGGGATTACATCAAGTCGATATACCGGCTTCAATGCCCCCGAAAGCACCTCTCTACAAACTGGTACAGCGACCCTATGGATGCAAGCATCCAGTGGAAACACGTAGTGGACGAATACAAGAGGAAGGACACGAAATGAGCGCGTATCAGCCTGTTCTTGACCCCGCCTGCGGCGGCCGAATGTTCTGGTTCGACAAATCGGATGATCGCGTGCTTTTCGGTGATGTGCGGGATGAAAGCTGGGAATTGTGCGATGGGCGTAGGTTCGATGTCAAGCCGGACATGCTGATGGACTACCGCGACCTGCCGTTCCCCGACGGGACGTTCCGCATGGTGGTGCTCGACCCGCCCCACCTGCGCAATGCGGGGGAAACGAGCTACATGGCGCAGAAATACGGTTGCCTCGACCAAGAGACGTGGAAAGCTGACCTCAAGACCATGTTCAGCGAGTGCTTCCGCGTCCTGAAAGAGCATGGAGTGTTGATTTTCAAATGGAATGAGACACAGATACCCGTATCGCAGATTCTCAAGCTCACAGCGCACAAGCCACTCTTCGGCAACAAGCAGCCGAACCGCACGGGAACACACTGGATTGTCTTCATGAAGGAGGACGCGAAATGAATAAACGGTACAAGGTTTGCCCACTTTTTTGGAGTGATTACGGCGATGAGCGCACCTTGATGAATATGGGTGTGTTTGAAAAGTTGCTGAACGAGGGTTGGAAGATTCTGCGGGTGGATATCATGCCACCAACGGAATTGAGTAATAACGCCGTTACCGCGACGAACGTCTACATCCTTGAGAGGGAGGCTAATGATGATTAGTCAATACGACAAGGACATGTGTTGCCTGTATATCGCTGAGGGAATGAGCCGCATCTGGAGCCAGCAAGGGGGGAACCAAGAGGTTCCCCGAATACTTGAATCATTGGCCGATAGGAAGCTCATGAAGCGTGTCCATGGCGGGTATGCGATCACGCTCAAGGGCCTGTTGGCAGTCAAGGTGTGGAGACTTCACCTGTTCCTGTTCCATCACGGTGAATACAAGTACTTCAGGAGGAAGAAATGAGCAGGGCTGAGACCACCGCCATGCTGTCCAAGCTGGTGGAGAAGAGGTTGAGGAATCAGACCGCTTTTTGGGCGAGCGAGGTCAATTTCGACCGTAACACGCCCGACGAAAGGCGCGTGGACTACGTGGGCTTCAAGCCCTGGAACATCAACGGTGAGCCGGTGCCCGCAAGCGTCGAGAAAGGCTGCTTCGAGTTCTACGAGGTCAAGTCATGCATGGCTGACTTCACTAGCGGCAACGGACTGACGTTCTACGGCGATCAGAACTATCTGGTCTGCACGAAGGAACTGTGTGACGAGATCGTATGGCAGAAGATGGTGCCGCCGCGAGTGAACGCGATTCTGACACCGGATTCGACCGGCTCGAAACTGATTCTCGACTATGTGCAGTCCTACAACGACCTGTCATACAGGAGGCGTCCGGCAAGCGAAATCCTGTGGGCCATGGTCAAAGCTGACGGAAAGAGGACTAATTGAGCATCATGCTTGACGAGGCCAACGCTTACGAGCGTGGCATGGATGATGATTTGACTTTTCAGACGGTTCGTGAGCTTGCCGGTACAGCGTACATGGCCGGACGTTCCGCTCCACCAACCGACGCCGAGGTGGAGGCCGTGGCGAAACGGCTCTGCTGGAACAGCTGCGAATGGGATGGCATTGAAAGCGACTATGTGGCGAAGGACGAAGACGATGCATGGGATTACGCCGGTGAAATCTGCGGATATCAGGAAGACTACATCGCGCGGGCGAAAGAAGTGCTCGAAGTGGCACGTAAGGCGGTGACGGAATGAAGGCTGTTTTGATTGTTTTCACCATTGTCTTCGGTTTGCTTTCTTTCGCGTCGTTTGCGTCGATCGTCGCGTTGTTCATCGCCGACTGGATGGCAAAACACTTCTAGACCACATTCAAACCCGTCGAAATCGACGGGATAAGACAATCAAGGAGACGAAATGATAGGAAACAAGAATATTCAACGAGGGCTAATGGCCGTGCTTATGGCCGTAGCGATGGTTTTCCCGCTGGCCGGATGCGGGAACGAAGCGGATGCTGACGATGTTGAAGGCGGTAGTGACTGCATTGATGTGCGAGGCGACTTCGCTGTCGATGAGTGCAGAATCGAGTTGCACGACGGTAGGGCCGTTACATGCATCAGTTTCAACGTCTACAAGGGGGGAGGCGGTCTTTCCTGCGATTGGGACAATGCTAGCGGCAAGGACGGGGAAACGAAATAATGGAACATGAGCTAATCCCCGTATACACGAAGTTCAACGGTAACGGTGTGCGCGTGCAGAATGATTCTAAACTCATCGACTATCTGGACGATGGGTGGAAAATCATCAACGTCACGGCAGCGAACCCACTGGCATTGGACAATGAGGCCGTCGTACTGTACGTGATCGAGAAGGAAGGGAAATGAGCACGTATCCGTCTTATCGAATCCGTCAGCAAGTGCTCGACATGGATGCGATGGGGTACGATGCGAACGAGATCAGCCGCCTACTCGACATCGACAAGCGGCTCGTGCTCGACATCGAATCCCACCGGCTCCAACAAGACGACCATCCACAACAGGTTACGGAACAGCCAACGTTAATCTGACATGCACCCTATACTAGACAAGTCGCCCAACGGTTGCAAATAAAAGGGTTGAGGCAACAAGGCCGAACACACCCAAAACGCAACCAAGGAGCCAACACTTGACGCAAACCACATGCGCGACATGCTGGAAGACAACCGACGACAAGCATATCCTCTGCGCATCCTGCGAAACCCAACTCCAATTCGATTTGCAATGGTTCGAAAACCATTTGCAAGACCTCGAATGGCGCACCAACCGTATGGACAAGACAGGCAACGGTGGAGGCGGCGGACATAATGGACTCGCCACCTCCCCGGCCCCATTACGCGAGACCGCGTTCGAACTCATCGAAGGCAACGGCATGGACGATAATCCAAGCCTCCGTGACATCGCCAACGAATACGCGCGATGCCTGAACGTGACCGCTCCACGCGACCGGAAACTGGAAACCCTCATCCGCAGCATCCGACTCACGGACAAGTGGAAGACCAGCAAGGCGACACCAACCTACATGCGAATCATCCACCGTATCCGCCGCAAGGCCCAAGAGCTTCTGGACTTCACCCTCGAAGACCAGATCATCATCGGCGAATGCCCGACCGAAGACTGCCATCACATCGTGAAAGTCATTCCAAACGCCGCGTTCGCGCCGAAATGCCCCGACTGCGGTCAAGTGTATCCAGTATCCGCCATCCGTGAGAACAGGCGACGCAAACTCCTATCCACGCACATCACCGGCACTCAGACCGAAATCCGCAAACTGCTACTGCAATGCGGCATCATCGTCAAACCCGGCACCATGCGCAGTTGGGTCAGCAGGGGAGACTTGGAACCCGTCGCACAGGTCAAGGACACTCGCAAGCAACGCTACCGGCTGTCCGACGTGTACAGGCTCGCCGTCAGAAACCCCGAAAAGGAAACGAACATTTGGATGCTCCTACAGGAGGAACAGGCATGAACATCGACCTCTCCAATCCGCCATACGCGGTCAAACTCAACGAACTCGGATTCGCATACTCGTACACCGACCGTGAGAAAGGCGTCATCGTCTACACTCATGCCGAACCCAGACTGGTCGGCTCTCCATGGATTAACTGTTGGGATGACATGGAATGCATCATCGACTTCGAGGATGCGAACTGCATGAAACCATCTTCATTCACGTTCAAGAACCTTCGCAACGGCGTCAGCAAAACCATTATGGCAAGCAACCTCGCCACCGTGGAAGAGGTTACGCGTTGACCACCATCACCATCACCGACGACAATGGTCGTTCGACCACCTACCGGGTGGATGGCGAGATCAAACATTGTGTAGACCAATTCCATTCGCATGGCATGTTCGGCATCAACCTCACCGACCGCCGCCGACTCCACACACTCCAATTCACCACAGGTAAGGATGAAGCATGAAAGTCTACGTCGTCACTGCGAACGTTATGGACAGGGACGAATACAGGGATTACACGCTCAAACCGGTAGATAGGTGGTACCCGTATTTCACCATGAGGGAGAGAGTGGCTGACCAATACGGCGAGTACGTGAGCATCATGGGCGTTTATTCCACATTCGAGCAGGCGGAACATCGTTGGGATGAACTCGACCGTGAAGGCTTCGACGTTCTCCCGATCATTGAATGCGTTGTGGACGCGAACTGCTGGGAATACATAGGAGTCTACGCGGAATGAAGATTGTCAATCCGAAAACCGGGCACAAGATTGTTTTTTAGTTTAAGTGTTTGAAGAATCGAGGGGTATGATG
>UMCT01062082.1_pt1 | contig 21890 bp, 33 predicted proteins | sample 1964291 | NCBI WGS metagenome assembly UMCT01 (sample SAMEA4835974, study PRJEB28245) | human gut metagenome | biome: gut microbiome; material: fecal sample | place: Denmark | collected 2008 | reverse complement strand
GGCAGCCGCTGCCATTGGTGGTGTCGTGAGCAAATCAGTATCAGCTTATGCATCGTATGAACAGCTTGCTGGAGGTATAGATACACTTTTCAAAAAATCCAGCAAGCAAGTTCAAAAATACGCAGACGAAGCTTATAAGACAGCACAAATTTCTGCCAATGATTATATGGAATTAACCACATCATTTAGTGCATCACTTTTACAAGGACTTGGCGGGGATACAGAAAAGGCGGCTAAAATATCAAATAAAGCAATAATTGATATGTCTGATAATGCTAACAAGATGGGAACTGACATGGAGTTGATACAAAATGCTTATCAAGGTTTTGCAAAAGACAACTTTACCATGTTGGATAACTTAAAGCTTGGGTATGGTGGAACAAAATCAGAAATGGCAAGGCTTATAAATGATTCTGGAGTTCTTGGTGATACACTCGTTGTTGCTAAGGGTAAAGGAGCTAATTTTGATAAAGTTGTCACCTTTGATAAAATGATTGAAGCTATTCACAAAGTTCAGACGAACCTTGGAATAACAGGAACTTCCGCAAAAGAAGCATCTTCCACAATAGAAGGTTCTGTTAACGCTGCAAAATCTGCTTGGACTAATCTTCTTACAGGTATGTCACGTGACGATGCAAATTTTGAAGAATTAGTTGACCAGTTTGTTGATTCAGCAGTAAACGCATTAAACAACTTGCTTCCTAGAGTACAAATAGCGTTGACGGGTGTGGGAAATTTAATAAACGCACTTCTCCCACAACTATTAGGATATTTGCCTGAGCTTATAAATTCTGTTGGACCTGGACTTATAAATAGTATATTATCGCTATTTAACATTGTTGCTACTTCTTTGCAAAGCTATGGACCTACGTTGCTTGATAACATAAAGACTTATGTAGAGCAAATTATATCCTTTATCGGGGAGCAAGCTCCGTTGATAACATCTCAGTTATCAGTTATTTTATCTCTTTTAATAAGTGCATTGAGAAATGGTTTGCCAGCACTTTTAACTTTTCTAGTACAAGGATTATCCACAGCTATTGATGTTATTATGGATAATCTTCCAGTAATCATAGATACTGGAATGAAATTACTAAACGCATTAAAAGACGGTATTTTGAAATCATTGCCTATGTTAATTTCCGCACTTCCCGGACTTGTTAAAAAAATAGTAAACGGTATAGCCAACAACGCACCGAAACTTATACTTTCAGCATATAAACTTATTAAGTCACTTTCTGACGGACTTGTTAAGAATATACCTACACTTATTAAATCTTTGCCAAAGATAATAGCCGCAATTGTAAAAGGTTTAATAAAATTAGCATCCGGACTTATAAGTGTTGGTGTAAGCATAATAAAAGATCTTGCATCAGGAATACTTAAGAATACATTCAAGCTTGTTTCCATTGGAATGAAAATTGGAGAAACATTGATGAATACAATTACTGATAAATTGATTGGAATAAAAAATGTTGGAAAGAATTTAGTTGAAGGCTTATGGAATGGTATAAATGATATGGCTTCATGGATAAAAAATAAGATAGAAGGTTTTGGAAAAGACGTTCTAAATAAATTAAAATCTTTCTTTGGTATACATTCGCCATCAAAACTTATGCATGATGAGATTGGTGTCTTTCTTGCTAAAGGTATATGGGAAGGATTTGATGATGAAAATCCAATGAAAAATATTCAGAAATCATTACAAGGAACCATTGATGGAATGAATACAAGAATAACATCAAAAGTTGATGGCGTTATTCATTCGTCAACAGTAGATTATTCTAAAATTGGTGATGCAATGGTTTATTCTTTGCAGAAATCCGGACTAACTGTTCAAATTGGACAGCGCCAGTTCGGAAGAATAGTGAGAGAGGTGATATAGATGAATGTAAAGTATGTCAATCATTTTGGAGAATCTATAGATTTGTGTTCCGATGTTTTAATGCTTCGGGACACAGACTTATTGAATTATTCATGGGATTATCAAACAAAAAATGAATTTAATCCAACGGTATCCAGATTCTATAAAAGCATGGTGGAAAAAAATATAAAAATATCTATAATTGGAAAGACAAAAGATGAGTATAATAAATTGTGCAACAAATTATTTGAAATAACAGAGAAAGATATTATAGCGGCAGTTAATGGGTTTTTGATAGTAAATAACGAATATAGATTACCTTGCTATATTTTTTCAAAAAAAATTTCTGCTTGGCACCCATCTGCAAAAAAGATAGTCAATGAGTATACTATATTATCTGAGAAAGGTGAGTGGTTGAAAGATGTCACTAGGGTTTTTGGTGTGTCATCTACTGAAAAACAATCATCCGAAGGTTTAGACTATTCATACGATTTTCCTTTTGATTTTTCACAATCATCTGCTAACAATTTATTAAAAACTGATGCATTTGTACCATTTGATTTTACTATAATCTTTTCCGGACCATGCACTACGCCATACGTACAAATAGGTGATAATATATATAGAGTTTATACTACATTATTAGAAAATGAATATTTAACCATTGATAGCTTGAACAAGAAAATTTATAAAACAAAAAACGATGGAAAAAGAGAAAATGAGTTTAATTTGAGAGACCGAAATAATTATATTTTCGAAAAAATACAACCAACAGATGGACTAAATTATGTTGATGTTCCAGACGGACAAATCACATCAATCACTGCCCACCTAGAAAGGAGTGAACCAAAATGGACTTGATATACACCAACAAGAATAAAGAAGATATGGGTATCATACAGGACTTTTCTTTAGATATGGCATATGGAAGCGATGAAAATAATTTTGAGTTACAAAAATTTTTTTCAAATGATGAGTTAGAAAACGGTTCTTTTATCTACGTTGATAATACGGAATATGGAGGTATAATAGATGCAGTAAAAGATGATACATCCAGTGACAATATAACATACACTGGCAGAACAATAACTGGTATCTTAAACTCGAAAATAATAATTCCTGATACTGCAACAGGGTATCTTGCGGTTGAAGGATATGCTAATGAAATAATAAAGGAACTGGTTGATAGGTGCAAACTGTCAAATATCGTATTGATAAATGAAACAATCGAAGATGCTATATATATTCCATATTACGAATTTGGATATGACTATTTATATGACGGATTACGAAAAATGCTATCTAGTTTTTCTGCAAAATTAAAATTCAAGTTCAGTGGTTCAAAGATATTATTATGGGCGGAAAATATTGTTGATTATTCGACTGATGAAGAATTTGATGATTCACAAATATCTTTTACTGCCGCAAAAATATATAATTCAGTTAATCATCTGATATGTGTAGGCTCGGATGATTTACTGAATAATTACTGCATTCATTTATTTATTGACACAGACGGTATATTACAACCGTATGCCATCACAAATACACCTATGCAGGATAGTGACTATATCTTAGATGAAACAAATAAAATTTTTGAAAATGACGAAGAGTATTGTAGATTATTGAAAGTCGATTCAATATCTTCAGTTGAAAATTATATATTATTAACCGAAATACCATTGAATTGGGCAGATAATTATTATGATTATTACACGCAAGAAATATCTGATGCAGGTGAAATATCCTATAAAGAAATAGAAAAATCGACACAAACTAATTACTTTGCATTGCAAACTAAACCAAACGAATGGGAATCAACTTGGCAAAATTATTTCGTCATAAATAGTGATGGGGAGTTTATCTCAGCATCGGATAAAGACTGGTCAGTTTACACCGTGTTATCATCCAAACCTACAAACTGGGACTTGATATATTCTCAATATTATGTGCAAAAAATAAGCTACACAGAAGTTGCTGCTAGTGATGTAGATAAGGATAGAACAGATTACTATTATACCGATGGAACTGATTATATCCCATTGGGTGCATATTCACACGATAACCCATATTGGGACTCTCAGCTTTATGTCAAAAAAATAAGTTATGAACAAGCTAGTTCACAATCAAAAGAAACTTATGCACAAATTGACAAAAAACCATCCACATGGTCAAAAGACTACACCAAATATTATTTTAGGAAAACCACAAATCCAATAACTTACGCTACTTATTCACAAGCGACAAGCACAGAATATAGCCGAGTAAAAAATAAACCTAAGACATGGGGAAGAGACTATTCTCTTTATTATGTGCTTATAACTGATGGTGTGACAACTGATTATCAACAATGCTCTTCGGTTACTTATAATGGTTACGCTTTGCAAAAAAATAAACCAAACGACTGGGGCACTAATTTCTTTAGCTATTATGTACTGAAAAACGGCAAGTATACAAAAATAGAGGATATTCCAAGATATTATAATCCTTGGCTTGCTGGGGCTATTGTTCCAAAATGGCAAAAAAATAAATTTTATTCACCTGTGCAAAAAAGTAAAGCACCTGCTTGGGATAAGACTCAAAAGTATTTCAAAAAAATACAAAAGACTGTTGCTCCGGCATTTCAAAAAAATAATACATTCGTCAAAATATCAATAGTACAACCGCCAGAATTTACTTCTGGAAAGTTTTATTCAAGAGAAGTAAAGACCGTTGTAGATTTCAAGGAAAATGAATTTTATGAAGAACGAGAAAATATCGTTCCTATTGTTTTTTCTTCAGGAATGTATTATAATAAAGTTATCGACCATTATAAGAATCTTGTAGAGCAAGGAATTGAAAAATTGAATGAAATATATTCAGATGATGAATTAAACATTTCCATATCAGCAACACAAGAATATGATATAGGTGATATAGTGGAAGGTGTTGATAATAAATTAGAGATAACAGCACGACAACCTATCGTGAAGAAAATAGTCGTGTTAGATAAATATGGAGCTAAAGTAGAATATAATGTAGGAGAGGAGAATCTGTAATGGCATTAAATCTTGTCACAGGTAGAACTGGGACCGCTCACGTAACATCTGATAATGCAAGAGCATTTAACTCTCAAGTATTTGGAACAGGAACTTATTTAATTGATTATGGAGCTAAATTTGCTCCCACAATCGTTGATAATAACACGGTTAGAATTGGCAATGGTATGCTTATTCATCAAGGTACACAGATGGGTATTGATATTGATAGCTATGAGGATGTTATTATCGAAAACGGTTCATCCGGATATAACAGAAATGACCTTATCGTGATGCGATATACAAAGAATAGAGACACTCAGATAGAATCAATATCTTTAGTTGTAATGAAGGGCACACCATCGAATACAACACCAGTAGACCCAACATATACAACTACGAATATACTTGATGGTACTGGTTTGTCTACAGATGTACCAATATGTAGAGTAAGATTATCTAGTTTAACGATTACAAGCGTTGATAATTTGATAGAGTCTAATTCTACAAGCGTATTAACTATACAAGAACTAACTAACCTTGTTACTAGCTTTTCAGCAAGCAACGTATCTGGAGTAAAAGGTCAATTGGAAAAAAATTATCGAACAGGGAACGTAAATTTAACTCCATTAGATATGGGAGCGTTGTCACTGGTTGCTACGAACATGGGTCTCGAATTTGATCTGAATGAGTGTAAAGCACAAAATTCAACACCTAGAGCTGGATTATATATATTAGATATTCTCTCGTCACAGGTAGGTAAGACACAAAAAAATCTTCCACCGATTCTTTCCTCTTTAAGTGCGTTTGTTTTAATTTTGGGGTCAGATGCAACTTCAACCTCAATAAAATCTGATACACGTGTTGTTCAACTATATTTTGACATTGGAGGTGATAGTAATATATATGTGCGTTCTAATTATCCGCAATGGACAGAATGGAAAAAAGTAACTGTTTCCTAAGAAAGGAGAAAATATAATATGGGAATTGAATTTTTAACAAATTATAGTGTGCCGATTGTTATTGGCGTGTGTTTATGCGTTGGGTATGTGATTAAAAACCTTGTGCAATCATCTGCTATCAATAGATATATACCATTGATAGTTAGTATTTTAGGTGTAGCAGTAAATGTATGGCTAAATTTAGCGTTCACACCGGAAGTTTTACTAGGTGGGTTATTTAGTGGTTTAATAAGTACCGGCATGCACCAATTATTAAAAAATATAATAAATAGGGAGGATTAGAAGAAATGGCATTATTATGTGGATGGGCGTCTCAATCAGAAAAAAGAACAGTAAACGGCAGAAAAGGAGACCAAACAGGGAAAGAAGTAAAATTAGGTAGCTATTATAATTTTGGTCAAGACAAAATTATAAGATTTAGAAATAGTTCCAGAGGAAGAAAAGCTGCAAGGGCGCAGAAATTATTCTGCTTAAATGATAATATAGGTTACGGTCAAAACGATAGAACTTCATTATATTCCCAGTGCAAAAAAATAAATTGGGATATTACTAAAATATCACAAATAAAAAAATGCAACTGTGATTGCTCCGAATTAGTAGCTTGTTCTATCAATATGGCATATGGTAAAGAAATAATGCCTAGTTCTACAACAACGGCTTCTTTATTTAATCTTACAATTGTAAAGAGACCGAAAAATTTCAAAACGACTAAACTATGCAGCAAAAAGAAACCCGGAGATATGCCACTAAAGGCTGGCAAACACGTTATAATGGTACTGGAAAAGGAGAAATAATGACAAGCATTATAGTTGCAGCTATTACTGGATTATTTTCATTCTTTGGCATAATCGTATCATCTAAAGCACAACATACGAAAACTGTTGAAGAAGTAAATACCAGCATAGCTTTGATACAGAAAGATATCAAGAATCTTGAGAAGAAGCAAGATTTGCACAATAGCGTTATTGTTAGAATGTATGAAGTGGAAAAGGCAGTTGAATTATTAGACCAAGGTCAGAAAGTTGCGAACCATAGAATAGACGATTTAGAAAGGGTGTGTGAGAATGGAAAATGATAATTTAGCATTGGAGTTATTAACCCAAATGAAAACAACAATAAAAAGGTTGTTTGTAGTTGTATTACTGCTCACTTTTCTACTTTTTGCAACAAATATAGCGTGGTTATATTATTGGAACATTCCATCTGAAAAATGTGACACAACAATATCACAAGATTCTGGCGAGCAAGGCGTAAATAATTATATAGGAAATGATGGTGATATAAATGGCAAGACAAGTGATAACTAAGCACACTGTTTATCGTGGAAGACGAACTAATAGACGTGGTGGAAGTAGACCAACTCATCCAAGACCGACAAATAGAAGACCAAAAAGTAGAAAAAGATGATTATATCTGATTTTACAACGGACGAAATAAATATCTTATTAGCTCGATGCAATTTTACGCCTATGGAAAAAGAATTATTTCTATTACGTTCGAAAGGATATACATTAGATACAATTTCTGAAAAACTAATAATTTCAAGAGATTGGGCTGGTAAATTAAGCCAAAAGGTAAATAAAAAGATAATCCGTTCATTATAATACATTTTCTATACATTAAGGCTACATTTAATATGTAGCCTTTTTTGTTTATAATAAAATAAATAAAATAAATGAAAGGATTATATATGAATGATATTTATAACAAAGTATTAAACGACTCAAGACTTAAAGATATTCCTGTTTTGTATATTATCAGAATATTAGATATAATTCAATTCATTTTAGAAGAGGAAAAAGCAAAATGATTGAAGAATTTAGAAATATGAACGGTTTAGAATTGACTAAATCGTTAATAAATTTTAATAACTATATTAGGGGTGATAAATATGTTTCAAAATCCTTATGCGAACCTACTAGCACAAAATCAGTATTACAATCCACAAATGAACAATCAACAAATTTTTCAACAAGAACAAACACAAAATCTTATTAGGGTTAATGGTATAGAGGGTGCAAAAACTTATCAAATGAGTGCTAATTCTACTGTTGCTTTGTTTGATTCTAATGAAGATATCATGTATATTAAGACCACAGACGGAGCAGGGTTTCCTTCTATCCGGACTTTTAACTTTGCGGAAATAACACAAAATGAAAAGTCAAGTGGTGGTCAAGATTATATAAGCAGGCAAGAATTTGAAGAATTTAAGAAGGAGTTGATGAATAATGGCAAGCAGTCTATTTCAAGGTCAAAATCAAACCTCACAGATAAATCCTCAAGTAATTAGTCAGGCAAAATCCATGATGAAGAATATGAATCAAATGAGAGGAATTATGACTATGTTAAGCGGAAAAGGAATGAATCCAGAGCAAGCAGTTCGTTCTATTTGTAAGGAAAGAGGTATAGATGTAGATTCGTTTATGTCTCAACTAAAATAGGAATTTGCAAATTCAAATAAATAAAAAATGAAAGGAGTGTCATATTATGACAGATGGAGTATCTTTAGCAGACATTGCCGCAGTAACAGATAATAAAGACGGTATGTTTGGAGGAGATGGCGGTGGAATGTGGATTTTCGCCCTTTTAATCCTCTTGCTTATAGGCGGTGGCGGTTTCTTTGGAGGAACCAGAAATGTAAACGGAGAACCAGTTACAGAAGCAGGACTTTGTAATGCTATGAATTTCAACAACCTGGAAAATGCAGTAGGTAGATTGAATGATAATCTTCAGCATGACTATCAAGGATTACAGAATGGAATCTGTAATTTAGGATATGAAACACTGAGAAACTTCAACACAGTTCAGCAACAGGTTGCTGATTGCTGCTGCACAACACAGAGAGCCATTGACGGTGTTAATTATAACGGTGCTATCAACACTGCCGCTATCAACGCCAACACAACGGCACAGACACAGAAGATTCTCGATGCTATGGCACAGAACAAGATTGATAGCTTGCAGTCGCAGGTTAATCAGCTTCAGCTTCAGTCTGCTATGTGCGGTGTAATTAGATATCCTAATGCAACCACATACACAGCAGGCATGAGTCCTTACTGGGGTAATTCTTGTTGCAATAGCGGTTGCAACATCTAAGTCATTTAGACAAGGTCTTAAATCATTAAGGGAATGCCTTGTCGGTATTCCCTTTTTTATTGGAAAGGAGATAATAATATGAGTTGTAAATCAGGAATATATGTGGTAAATACTACAACAGGAACATCTATTGGCATCGGTGGTACTTATGTACCATCTACAGTAATTAGAAGATATGGAAAATATTGTCAGTTAGGCGGTAATGGTGTATCAATTGGTAATTGTCAAGGCGGAGCTGGTTACTATGATATAGATGCAAGTGTATCAGTAGTCGCTACTGCCGTAGGAGAAGTGACAGCAACATTATACAAAGATGGAGCTCCAGTTCAAGGAGCAACAGCTAGTGCAACCGCAACAGCAATAGGGGATATTGTAACGCTTCCTATATCCGCACTTGTAAGACTGAGTTGTGATTGTGATACGGCAAATCTTACAATAGTTATTGAAGGACAAGCAGTAACTACTCAAAATCTTGCATTTGTAGTTGAGAAAATTTAAGGAGTTGATTATAATGACTAAAATAAAGAAGTTAGCCGAACACATTATGGAAGAAGTGGAAGGTGCTAAAGAATATGCTGAAAAGTACGTTGAATGCAAGGCAAAAGGTGATATGCAGTGGGCGAATAGGTATAAAGAAATGGCTAATGATGAATTGAAACACGCTGGGTATCTTCATGATAAAGCTACACAGGATATTGAAGAAATTTCCAAGGTTTATAAACCTACTGAGGAAATGGAAGAAAAGTGGGAAAATGCCATAAGAAATTCGTAGAAAAAACCGCTTGGATAAAGCAGATGCTTTCGATGTAGGAGTGATTATATGACATTTCAAGAAAGTATTCCAGTAGCCAAAGAACTTGCGGAAAATGAATTGAAGAGACATTTTGATGTAGACGCATTCTTAATTTTGGCACTTGTAGATAAAATGAATATTGACCTTGTTCCGGAAAGTAATGTGGATGAAACAATTATAGATATTCAAAGTTTGTTTGTTTCTTATATGAGAAATAGAACAAAAGATAGCCTTGAAATTCTACTTTCCACCATTCGGAAAATGCTATCTGAATTATATATGACGTGTAATTTAGATGAAAAGGAAATATTCAAAAAACATCTCGAAACACTTCAAAATATAACACAGCCAAATATCATTTAATGTATAAGGGAGATTTATTTCTCCCTTATTTTTATGTATATTACATAAAAACACTTGACAATATTACTTTTATGTATTACAATATAATTACATTAAAGAGATGAAAATGCATACTATGCTGGTAAATGTGATAGCTTTTGCGGACAAACATGCGATTGTTGTGGCAGAGAATTGGAATCTGGTTATTTGTTCTATGTACCAGTATCAGAAACAAATACATACGAAGAAACTGAAAATGGAAAATTTAAAGATCAGATTAAAATTGGGAATACATGTATTAAGAAATTAAAAATAGAAGAGGTTAGATAAATTTAATTTAAAAGTTCAATTATATAGAAAGGAGATAAATAAAATGGTAAATTCAGAAACTTTGAAAACTGATATGGAAATATGGTGGAAAAAATTAGACAGACCAATGTCTATCGCAGAAAGCATAGAAGATATAAAAATAGGCGATGTAACATTTAGAAGTTGGGGAGATAAGCACCTATATTATCAAAAAACAAGAAACACTTTTACATATATCAAGACATTCCAAAGTAGAGAGCCTATTGAAAATTTAATGGGCGAAGTAGTATATCCAATATTAGATGTATATATTGATATATGTCACGGTAGAAAGCGTACTAGTTATACGAAAGTTAGATGCCATTGTTCTTGTTAAAAAGGAGGAAATAGATAATGATTAGAATACATATAGGAGAGCCTGAAAAGCTCTCCAACAACATTTTAGTAAAAAAGAGTGCTTTTGTATCTTTTGATTATAACCCTGATATTGTTTCATTCATTAAGCAAATGGGAATGAGAGTTTACAATGCAGAAAATCATACTTGGGAAATTCCTATAAATAATATCATTTCTCTTTGTAATAAGTTTGAGAATGAAGAAATTCAAATATCCGGAATATATGAAGATTTGCATAAACAGGAATTTGAAATTGATATTCCAAAAGACTTTGAATTTAAAACAAAGCCGTTCAATCATCAGATTGACGGTGTAAGATTTGGGTTGAATAAGAAAAAATTCCTGTTATGCGATGACCAAGGTCTTGGAAAAACAAAGCAGATTATAGACTTCGTTGGATGTCTTGAAAAAACAGATACAATCAATAAAGTGCTTATCGTTTGTGGTGTAAACTCACTCAAGTATAATTGGCAATCAGAAATTAGTATTCATTCAGACGAAAAAGGATGGGTTCTTGGCACACGTTTTAGAAAGACTACTGGAAAAGCTTATGAAGGAAATACAAAAAATAAACTTGAAGATTTAGACAATCTTCCAGATTGCAGATACATCATTACTAATATTGAAACATTAAGAGCAGGAGCTGAAAAGATAAGTAAAAGCAAATATCATTTCCCTATTGCTGAAAAGTTACAAGAACTATGCAAGAATGGAACAATATCAGTAATTGCCTTTGATGAGTGCCACAAATCAAAAGAACCTACTTCTTTACAAAGTAGAGCAATGATAAATGTAACTGCAAAATATATGGTTGCTATGAGTGGAACACCCCTTATGAACAATCCGCTTGATTTATATTTCCCTATGAAATGGTTAGGATATGAGAATCATTCATTTTATCAATTCAAACAGCACTATTGCACTCTTGGTGGTTGGGGCGGTTCACAAGTTGTTGGATATAAGAATTTGGAAGAAATAAGAGCAATGATGGATAGCATTATGCTGAGAAGATTAAAGACAGAAGTTCTTGACTTGCCGGAAAAGATTAGAAAGATTGAATATGTGGATATGACACCTAAACAGAAACAAATATATAAAGAAGTATATAACGGTGTTATGTCAGATTTACAGAAGATTAAATTCTCAAATAACCCGCTTTCCATGATGATTAGATTGAGGCAAGCAACCGGATGGACAGGTATTATATCAAATACCGTTCAAGAATCCGCTAAAATGGATAGAATGATTGAATTAGTGCAAGAGATTGTTGCAAGTGGACAGAAGGCTATTATCTTTAGTAACTGGGAATCAATGACGGAAGTTGCAAGAGAAAAGTTGAAATCTTATCATCCAGCTTATATCACAGGAGCAACAAAAGCGGATGAAAGAATGAAAGAGGTTGAAAGATTTCAAACTGATAACAATTGTAAAGTTATAATTGGAACAATCGGAGCAATGGGAACAGGACTTACATTAACAGCGGCACAGAATGTTATCTTCTTAGATTCACCCTGGAACATGGCATTAAAAGCACAAGCAGAAGATAGAGCTCATAGAATTGGAACAAAAGGAACAGTATCCGTAATCACATTATGTTGTCGGGATACCATTGATGAACGTATAGAGGAACTGGTAGAAAAGAAAGGACAGATTGCAGATGCATTAGTTGATGGAAAGATTAGTGTTGATGATATTAACTATCTTCTTTCTTAATACACATTCCCACATCTTAATAGGTGTGGGAAATTTTTTTACATAAAATACATAAAAATCACTTGACAAAATTACTTTTATGTATTACAATATATTTGTAAATAAGAAATACATAACAAAAAAGGAGGATACATATTATGACACAAGGTAAAGCATACGAAGTAAAAGATTGGTTTGCAAATAAGGTAGCACAGGAAGCAGGTAAAAATATTTCAATGTGCGAAGTATTCGCAGTATTGAAAGAAACGGAAAAAGCAGTATACGCAATGCTGAATTTAGGCACAAACTTTCGTTTATGCAAATGGGTACCAAAGAGCGTACTTGTAGAGTTTGAGGCAGGAAAGCAAGAAAACGGAACAACGAAATACGAAACAATCTTTGAAGAAGATTACGATAAATGTGTTAAAATGTTCAAGGAACATTGGGCACAGTTCATTTAATCTTATACATATTGAAAGGAGGTGATATAGTGAGCGAATTATTTACAACGAGCCGAACGGCTCAAATATTAGATGTATCGACGCAAACAGTGAAGCGTTGGTACAAATGGTACCATAATGCAGATTTCGAAAAGCCAAAAGAATTGAAATTGCCGGAACCCAAAATTGATGGAAAAAACACAATGTTCTTTACAATGGAGCAGATACAGGAATTGCATCAATTTCAGATTGATTTGCGTTCAAAATATCGAGGTATTATGGCAGAATTTAATGCAACCTATCAATGGGGGCAACGTGGCACTAAAATTTTGAATGTTGGAAAGCAATATAAGAAAAAGGAAGGAAAAAAGTGAGTAGACGAGAAGGAATCAAGTTAGATATTGACAGTCTTATTGATGGATACAAAGCATCCAAAGACAAAGAAAATGCTTTGAAAAATAGTAATGCGGATGTGAGTGCTGCTATCAAGTCGTACTTTATGGAAAATGGAATTGACAAGCACTCTACTGACTTTTACACAGCAACATTATCATGCACGAAGAAAGAAAGTCTCAACGAAGATTTAGCTATTGAGATTATTAAAGAAAATCTTGGTGGTGCGTTGTTATCGTCTGTTATCAAGCAAAAGGAATATATTGACGATGATGCACTTGAAAAGCTTGTGTATAACGGTGACTTTGATATTACCAAATTAGCAAAAGCTAAAATGGTAAAAGAAACCTATACATTGCGAATCAGTAAAAAGAAGGATGATTAAAATGGAACTTAATAATGAAAACTGCATTGAATGGCTATCTGGTCAGCATAATATTGTTTGTTCGATTTCTCAACAAAAATATATTACCAAGATCAAAAAGTTAGCCGAAAAATATCCTAAAAAAGTTAAAATCAAATTTAATAAAGATGGTACGATTTGCGCCAAACTTCCTATAAAAGCACTAAAGCTTTCTATTATTGAAAGAGAATTAAGTGAGGAACAAAGACAAGAAATGTCACGTAGATTTAAGAAAAGAATGTATAAGGAGGATTAATTATGAAGAAATGTAAATGGGCAGGAGATCAAGGAGACGAATATTGTAAAAGCTGTGATGGAATCACAATGGATGTAGATGGAAAGTCTATTCCTTGTGACCAGTGTGCCGGGTATGAAGCCGGAACGGATGATGTAGCGAATGAAGAAATCATGCCGGAACCAATCGAAGAAAAAACAGAAGATAAGTCACCGGAAACAAATGTTGAAAATGTAACGAAGAATAAACAAAATTCACATCAAAATTCAAAGAAAACTGAAAAGACGAACAACAACACACCTAATGAAGAAAAAGGCGAAAATAAAGAAAAAACAAAAGAAACAAGTAACGAAGATAAAGTTGTAAAAATCGCAGACGAAAAAAACACACAAGAAAAAGTGTCCAAAGATAATGGAGAAATCAAAGTGACATCATTAAGATACACTTCTGGAGCCACAATCAAGAAAGGCGATAACTATTTTAAGTTTATTGCAGAAGAAGAGTGGGATGTATCAAGAATCGAAGATGTGCAGGAAGCTAGAGAAAAGTTGTGGGCTAAACTAAATGCCGAAGTAGATTCGCAAATTGAAGAATTAAACAATATGAATTAAAAATATATGTTGTAATTCTATTTAAGTTGTGTTATAATAACATTACAGTTTGTAATGAACTTGTAATCTTATCTAGTTGATATTAGGTTGGCGGACTTAATATCTGCAAAACTTAATATCAACCGCAAAAATAAGTTATACATTTTGAACCGCCATTCAATTTGTATAGCTTATTTTATTTTAGAAGGAGAATTGTATATGTCTGTTATACGAGTTGAAAAAACAAAGAATTATACAGTTATGAGCAACTACCATTTTAAGGAAAAGACAATGTCTTTAAAAGCAAAGGGATTATTATCTTTAATGTTATCACTCCCAGATAACTGGAATTATTCAATTGCAGGATTAGTTGCAATATGTAAAGAAAATGAAACTGCTATAAAGTCAACATTAAAAGAGCTACAACAGTTTGGATATGTCAGTATTGAAAAAATACTGCCAAATAAGACAGAATCCGGAAGGATTGAATATATTTATAATATTTTCGAAAAACCGAAACAAGAGGGTGAAAAACAAGGTGTAGAAAATCTACCCCTAGAAATTCAACGTGTAGAAAATCAAGTACAATTAAATACTAAACAATCAAATACTAATAAAACAAATACTAAAGAAAAGAAAAAAAATAATACAAAAAAAGATTTTTCCAAGCTTGTTATAGATACGTGTTTGAAAAATGATATAGAAGATGATACTTCTATAGAACTTATAGAAGAGTTTTTATTCGAAATGAAAATAAAAACTAAAGGAGCAATAGAAGCAAATATAGCAAAAGTAGCAGGTAAATCTAAATCAACTATAGAGGAATGTATCAAGACAAGTTATGAAAGAAACTATAAATACATCACACCGCCGGAATGGTTACAAAACAAAAACAATTCCTATAATGGAAATGGCAAATGTTCAAAAGAATTGGCTTGGCGAACACATGAAGAAATGGAAGAGGCAGAAAAGGAAAGACAAGAGTTTTTCGAAAAAGTAAAAAACAATGACCCATCAATACATCATTTTTAGAAGGAGGAATATAAAATGGCATATAAAGGAGCATATAAGGCTAAAGACGAATCTTATTTCAAGGAGTTACTATTAAATTTCGTTCCAACCGAACCGACTCATACGAACTCAAAGCAGTTAGCAGAGTATATTGGATTAAATTCAAGAGACGTGAGATTGATTATTCAAAAGTTAAGAGATGACGGATATCCAATATGTGCTACACCAGAGCAAGGGTATTGGATTGCAAGAACAAGCTGGGATATGGATGATACAATGAGTAAGTTAAAGTCACATATACAGAACAGCATAGATACCTATAATTCACTTGTTTATTGTCAAAACGAATTAAAGCGAAAGGAAGGAAACAATGAATATACAGAGTTGTTGGTATAAGAGAATATGCACAGAGCAATGTTCTGAAAACTGTATACGCTATAAGCTGATGTATTCATTATTCAAGCAATCTAATCTTCCCGAAGCATTGTGGAATTATAAAGAGTTGATATGCCATGAGAAAGATTTGTCAGTTTATAAGAAACTACAAGCAAAATCAGACGCAATTTTGAATTTTATTGAAGCAGGCAATAATTTATACATCTACTCCGAAAACTGCGGAAATGGCAAGACAACATGGGCTATTAGATTGATGTATTCATACTTCGATAAGATATGGCATAAGAGTTGTTTTGATTGCAAAGCGTTGTTTGTCAGTGTTCCAAAATTCCTGTATAATTGCAAGCGTTCAATTTCACAGGATGTAAAAGGCTTTGAAGAATTATGTAATCTTATCAGCAATGTAGATTTGGTGATATGGGATGATATAGGAGAAATGAAAGCAAGTGACTATGAGCATCAGATATTATTCCAATATATTGATGATAGAATCAACTCCAAAAAGAGCAATATCTACACAAGCAATAAGAATAAGGAACAGCTTGAAGATGTATTAGGCGTAAGACTTGCGAGCAGAATATATAATTGTTCGGAGTGTATAGAATTTGTGGAAGAAGATAAGAGAGGTAAATACTGATGAGATTTATTCATAGATTTAAGACTTGGAATGTTTGGAGAAAACATTGTAGAGATCATGTAGTTACAAAGATTCTTGTATTATTCAACATAATACAATCTCCAACTTTTGAAATATTTGAAAGAGATTGTGGGGAGGATTTATGGTAGAATTACAGATTATAAACCGGGTACTAAAAGACAAAAATACTTCTTTTTTAGACTTGAATGACATCACAAGAGAGTATTTCAATCAATATCAAGAGGAATATGACTACATAATGGAGCACAAGCAAGAATATGGAAATGTTCCAGATTTGGAAACATTCATAGCAAAGTTCCAGGATTTTGATGTAGTCAATGTTTCAGAAAGCACGGAATATCTTGTGAACACATTTCGCGAAGAATATCTATATTCTAAGTCGGTTCCGGTGCTTACAAAGATGGCAGAACTATTACAGACGGATGCATATTCAGCAGTTGATTATTTAAAAGCAAAATTGCCAGAATTAAAAATTGATGGGGCAGTAAAAGGAACAGATATCATTTCACAAGCAAAAGAAAGATTGGAAGAGTGGAAAGAAACGAAAGATAATCAAGATACTCACTTTATAGCAAGCGGATTTGAAGAGATTGATAATGACTTAGGTGGCTGGCATAAGGGTGAGGAACTTGTAGTTTTATTTGCACGAACAGGACAAGGAAAATCTTGGGTACTTATAAAGATGTTAGAACACGCATGGAAAGTATATCATTCAAGAGTAGGACTGTTAGAGCCGGAAATGTCAGCAAGTAAAACAGGATATAGATTCGATACAGTACATCAGCATATATCTTCACAAGCATTATATCGTGGTGAAGATGTACAAGGTTATGAGAAGTATATAAACAAGTTGGCTGATGATGGTACTCCGTTCTATGTTGCACATCCACGAGATTTTCAAAAGAAAGTAACAGTATCAAAGTTGAAAAGTTGGTGTGAAAGCAACAAATTGGATATGCTTGCAATAGACGGTATTTCTTATCTGCAGGATGAACGAGGAAAAAGAGGTGATAATAAAACAACGCAGTTGACGAACATATCCGAAGATTTAATGCAATTAAGCATTGATTTAAAAATACCGGTGTTAGTAGTTGTTCAATCAAATAGAGAGGGGGTACACAATGAAGATTTGCAGTTAGACAATATTCGAGACTCAGATGGAATAGCTTATAATGCGTCAATCGTTCTTTCAATTCAACAAAAAGAAGAAGGCTTGCAAATACAAGACGTAAAAGCAAGAAATTCGAAAGTTGGGATAAAATGGGTTTATGCTTGGGATACGGATAGAGGTACATTTGATTATATCCCACAACCTGCAAAAGGAAAAGAAGATGAGGAAAAAAGTGAAGATTTAAGACGCAGATATCACGATAAAGAAAGTGAGGAATATTGATGTTATATTATGATGAAGAATTATATACAGACGCAATAAATCAGTTAGATCATTTTTGTATTGGTGCTTTAGATGAATTGAGTGATTTTGCAATCAAAAATGATTATGATAGAGAGTGGGTTTTTGATAAGTTTAAAGAAAGACTTTCTAAATTTAAGTCCGCTTATATAAGAGGTGATGCGGAATGATAAAACTACAAGATGCAATCATACAATCCGATACTCAATCAATATTAGATATGCTTAAATTTGATTTGGCACAGCATGGAGTTAATAGGTTTCATCTTTTTAGAAATAATGGGGATAATGTCCAAACGAATTGTCCATTCCACAAGAATGGACAAGAACGTAAACCATCCTTTGGAGTAAATGGTGAGATTGATAAATGCCATTGTTTTTCATGCGGATGGGCTGGAACGATTGAGGAAATGATATCCGAATTATACGGATATCAAGATGAAGGTAAATTTGGAAAAAGATGGCTTATAAAAAGATTCAATACAGTAGAAATTGAAACAAGACCGAATATAATGGAGGGATTTAATGTTCGTAGAGGTGTTACTTTTAATCATGGAAAAAATTTTGCAAATGCAGAAACAGATAGACAGATTGACGGAACAGGTTCAGGAATTACAGAAGAAGAACTAGATAAATATAGATACATTCATCCATATATGTATGAAAGAGGATTGACAGACGAAATTATAGAAAGGTTTGATATAGGATATGATAGAGAACGAAAAGAAATTACATTCCCAGTTAGAGACATTGAAGGAAGATGTGTCTTTGTTGCGGGAAGAAGTGTCACAAGCAAATTTTTCAGATTGCCGAAAGGAAAGGATAAACCAGTATATCAAGGATATAGATTTATCTCTGGAGACTATAAGAAAGCGTATATAACAGAATCATTCTTAAACTGTTTAACTTGTTGGAAATATGATAAGCCTGCTATGGCTATGATAGGGACTGGAAATCAAAAGCAGTATGAAATATTGAATAAGTTACCCGTCCGGGAATATATTCTTGCATTTGACCCAGACGATGCAGGAAGAAAAGCAACAGAAAGATTTAGAAAGAATGTACACGGAAAAATTATAAAAGAGCTTGTATATCCAGATAATCGTGATATAAACGACTTGCAGGAAGAATTTTTAAGTTGCAAAATTATTTTTTAAAAATTTTCAAAAATCACTTTACAAATATATTTTTATGTGTTACCATATAGAAAAGTTAAGAAATACAGTGTAGGAGTATAAAATAAATGTGAGGCGATAACACATAAAACACCAATATAGGTGAGTGATATGCAAGAGGCTAAAGCAGGCAAAACAAAGAAAGCTGGTGAATGAATAACAGCTGTGAACATTCAATACTTCGTGGGTTCGATTCCCACTCACTCACCTAAAGGAATGTAGAGTATATCAAGGGTTAAAACTGAATATAAGCTATATACTCATAAATTACATCCCTTATAGCCCTATAGCCAAAAGGTAAGGCACAGGAATTTGACTCCTGCATTTGTTGGTTCGAATCCAACTAGGGCTGTTATCTGTATTTCCCCGAATACAGAGTTGTTGAGTTGTTAGGTTCTCAACATATAAATCATCCTGGCAGACGAAAGAAAAAGGACCGGATATGCATGGAATGCGTTCATTGGGATGTGACAGGAATAAAGCTGGGAATACTGTTTTCTGAAAAACTTACCGTGAGGGAAGATATAATAGGTTCTTCCCTCACATCCTGGAAGATTAGCTCAGTTGGTTAGAGCATCCGGCTCATAACCGGACGACCGTAGGTTCGAATCCTACATCTTCCATTAGAGGTCAAATCGTTATTTCTTTTTCTAATTGACCTTGTTCCGAAAGGAACCACTACAACTAAACTTTAGAAAAAGGACGTTATGAGTGTGAGCGGATTTTTCGATAAAATCCCTTAGTGAATGGAATATAAGTGATTGCGTTAGAATGGGCTTATAATGAATGTTCTGGAGGTTGTTCATTCAAAAACTAAAACAACTAAAACATTTAAGAAAGGAAAAAGAACGTATGGGTAGAATCAATTATGAAGATGCGGACAAATACGGAAACAATTCAGACACAGAGTTCTTGAAACTGGCAAACGATGGAGACATGGTTACTGCACAGCTTATGGTGAAGAATATGGAAGATGTAGATATCTTTGCTTGCCATCAAGCGGTGGTTGGTAAATGGGATGATGGAAATGACAAGACAAGATTTGTAAGTTGTCTAAGAAATTATGATGATCCGCTTGATGTTTGTCCAATGTGTGCCGCTGGATTAAAGACGCAGGTTGTAATGATGCTTGCAATGGTTGACCAGCAGGACGGAAAGGTTAAGATTTGGAATAGGGGAAAGACATTCATTCCAAAGATTAAGAACTTCGTAAATCGTTGGGGAGACATGACCATGAAGCCTGTTGATATTATTAGAAACGGTAAAAGGGGAGACAAAAAGACTACTTATGATATTCAGATTTCTCCAGCAGAACCAATTGATATTTCACAGTATGAAAAGCCAGAATTTTTAGGCGGATATATTATGGATAAGTCAGCTGACGAAATGCAAGAGTATCTTGATACAGGAAGTTTTCCAAGTAATGACGATGATGGTTCACCGCAGAATGATGCTCAAGTAAGACGTAGAAACACTGAACCACTTCCATCAAGAAGAGGAGAAAGCAGAGCAACAAGCAGAAGGGCAGGATATTAGAAAGGGGATAATCATAGTGACAGGAAAAGATATAGCAGATACGATGATATTAAAAGATACTATTGACATGATGAATAGCAGTGAATACCAACAGAGATTTAAGGCTGAGTATTATCAACTTGTGATTAGATACTACAGATTAAAAGAAATGCTGGAAGCGTGGGATAATAATAAAATCGAGTTTACACCAACTTGTCCTCGTAGCACTTATAATATGCAACTTAAAGCTATGGTTGATTATATTGCAGTTCTTGAAGCAAGAGCAGTGATGGAAGATATAGATTTGGATTTAGATATATAAGGAGTAGATTATGGCATTATCATTTGCAAGACCGAAAAGCAATGATAAGAATATAATCAAGAAATCTAAAACAGTAACAACCAGAACAAGTATTAGGAGCGGCGGAAATAATCTAGCCGCTCAAATACAATCTATAGTTGCTATCGCCAATCAAAAATTGGCAAATCATAAAGATGATTATATTCTTATTAGAGAACCTGACCAACTATACGAATATATGAAAGAAATGAAGCAAGTTGGCGAGGGTGCGTTAGATACAGAGACTACAGGATTAAATCCGTTACTTGTAGATATAGTTGGTGGATGTATTTATACACCCGGACAAAAAGCGGCTTATATTCCAATCAATCATAAATCTTATATAACGGGTGTAAGAACTAAAGACCAGTTAGACGAACAGACAGTTTCAAAGATTATGAAAGAGTTTCACAAGGATATTAGATGGATTTTTCATAATGCAAAGTATGATATCCGGGTATGTAGAAAGACATTAGGAATTGATTTCAAACCTTATTGGGACACAATGTTAGCGGCATATTGTATAGATGAGGAAGAAAGTCACAGATTGAAAGACTTACATCTTAAATATTGCAATAGCAAAGATACAGAATCTTTGACATTTGATGCATTATTTAAGGGTGTTACTTTTGATACGATACCAATATCCACAGCATATTTGTATGCGGCAGGCGATGCTATAAAGACATACGAACTTATGAAGTATCAGCAAACTTTACTCAATAGGCGAGTATTAACAGGACCTTATAATGTCTTTCAAAATATTGAGATGCCATTGATTTCCGTTGTGGCAGATATGGAAGATAGAGGAGTATGTTTGGATTTTGATGTTTGTAAAAATCTACATGAAAAA
>UMCT01011869.1_pt1 | contig 22098 bp, 35 predicted proteins | sample 1964291 | NCBI WGS metagenome assembly UMCT01 (sample SAMEA4835974, study PRJEB28245) | human gut metagenome | biome: gut microbiome; material: fecal sample | place: Denmark | collected 2008 | reverse complement strand
TGGACAAACAAAATATGACGGTTCACCGGTGGTTCGCCGCCAAAGCGTGCCCAGGAGACTACCTGTACAATCGGCACGGAGAGATTGCCGCCGAAGTCAATCGGAGGCTAAAAGGAGAGGATGAATCCGTGGATATTGCAAAATTAATCTCTGAAATGACTAACAAACAGGCTTACCAGCTCATGCAGAAAGCAGAGCTCCACGCCAAGACCATCCAGGAACCCAGCTGGAGCAAGGAAGAAGGTCATTGGGCAAAGGCTACGGCAAATGGTATCGTAGATGGTACTAGCCCGGAGAGACCCATGAAACGGGATGAAGTGATTGCAGTACTGGGTAGGAAAGGGTTGTTGTAATGAACCCCGCTGCTATAACTCTTTTAGCCGGTGTAATAACATGTGTTATTGGTATTTGTTCCTTTGTTATGGGGCGAATGGACAATGCAAGGAAAAGCGGTTCAATGGAAACAAAAATTGAACAAGCACTCGAAGGAATTAATAGAATAGACCGGAAACTTGAAGAAACGTCAAAAACCCAGAATGCTACCATATCGGTTATAAAAGCCCATGAGGAACAAATAAAAACTTTATTTTCTCGTTTTGATGAACTCCGTAATAGATGTGAAACAAGTGATAACGTACAAAATGCAATACATGAACTTATAAACTACCTTAAAACAAAGGAGGGTATAATGTGAACGAAAATTATATTGAAGAAATGGAGAATGAAGGAGAGGCACTAAACCAAAGTCTTGCATTAAATAAGGTTATTATAAATCTATTAAAGCAACAGAGAGAAACTAATAAGAGAATGTTTATTGCTCTCATTGTTAGCATACTTGTAAATCTTGCCATTGTAGGAGGGTTTCTTTGGTATGAAAGTCAGTGGGAGTATACAGAGACAAAAGAAATTACACAAGAGGTATCTGGTAATGATCCCGATATTAACAACGTATCAGGCAATCAATACAAAGATAGCGCAATTCACAATGAGGGAAAGGAGGGATAAGACATGGCAGCAAAACAAACAATTAAGTACACAAGAACAAGAAAACGTAAAAGTCCAAGCCCTAAAAAGTGTCCCTCTTGTGGACGGTTTTTGGGCAAAAAATAACGGGAGGTGGCATTAAATTGACAAGCCACATAAAAACCCGTAATACATTAAAAGATATTCCACTTGTTGAAACATTTGAAGCCTTATTGAATAAGTCAATGATTAGCGATGAAGAAAAAGAGCTAATGCGATTACACTATATTCAGAAAAAGGATTTTCGTTTTATTGGTGATACATTAGGTTATAGTGAAGCATCAATAAAAGCAAAACATAGAAAGATATTAAAGAAACTTAATAAGCTATTGTAGTATAAGATACCACCTATTTTATAGGTGGTATTTTTATTTATATAACTTTTCATGTACATTTAGTACACTTTAAGGACCTATTCTGTAAACAACAGATGGGTCTTTTTATTGTATAGTGTATCTATAATCGGTAGGTGGTATAGAATGATATTTTCAATAGATACGGTTTGCAAAGAACTTAGGTGGGAATATGGTTACACTAAAAAGAAAGCTATGCAAATTATAAAAGACTATGAAGCCCAAGGGAATATGAATTCCTGTGCTATTTAATAACAAAGCGCAAAAATAGTGAATTAAAAAGGAGAAAATAATTACAATGTATAACAGCTTTATGAATGGGTATAGCCCTGGATATGGAACAGGGTATAACCAAAATAACTATGGTAATTATGGTATGATGCAAAGTCAAATACCTACACAATCAATAGCACAGACTTCTCTCCAAGGCATGCAAACAGGACAGGGGTATAACTACCCTTCTAACGCACAAAATGGCGTCAGAGTGTTTTCTGTGGGCTCATACGATGAAGCAAAAGCAATACCCACGGACTTTTCCGGTGATATGCTTATTTTAACCGATCTATACCACGGTAGAATATATACCAAGGTGTATGATGCTGGATTAAAAGAAAGTATTTTCAGGGTATATCAAGTTATAAACCCTAATACTCAACAAGTAATAACTGCACCACAAGAACAAAATCCGGTTACTCCAATGTATGACCCTAAACCGGATATAAAAAATATTTATTCCGAAATAGAGAATATTAAAAAAGAGTTAGGTATTAAAGACGCACAACAAAAAAGTATAGTTCCTGTTAAGGAGAATGAACAATGAATAATCCAATGCCTAATATGAATCCATTTATGGCTGCTATGCAAATGGCACAGAATGGAAAGAACCCTATGCAGATGTTGCAACAAATAATGGGAAGTAACCCTCAGTTTAATCAAGTAATGAGGGTTATAAATAGCAAGGACCCTGCTTCTATGAAAAGCACCGCTGAGAGAATGTTCAAAGAAAGAGGTGTTGATATGGAGCAGTTTGCTAAATCTATGGGAATAACACTTCCTAAATAATATGGTATGGACTTGGTGCGCGCAGTCAAGTTTATATAAATACTAAAAAAAGGAGAATTGTATTATGGATGATTTTGGAATGGGTTACGCACTGGGGCAAGACAGTGGTTCTTCCTGTCGTGATGGTGGTTCCGGTATGTGGGGCGGTGATGGCTCCTGGATTTTCGCATTTCTGATTATTGCCCTGATATTCGGTGGCCGTGGCGGTCTGTTTGGCGGCGGTTGGGGTGGTAACTCTGGCGGTTATGGAGATGGAATAAATTCCCCTGCCGGTCAGGGTGCTCTAACTCGCGGTGATCTGTGCAGCGAATTCAACTTTAATAACCTTGATAATGCAGTCCGTGGTATTCAGCAAGGATTGTGCGATGGTTTTTACGCTATGAATTCGAGCCTGATGAATGGTTTCCACGGTGTGGATAATGCCATTTGTAATCTGGGCTATCAGACCCAACAAGGGTTTAACACCTTGGGCTCCCAGATGGCACAATGCTGCTGCGATACGCAAAGAGCCATTGACAATGTGAATTTCACTACTCTACAAGGGTTTAATGGGATTCAAAACCAGATTTCTTCTTGCTGCTGTGACACCTAGCGTCAGATTGAGCGTGGCTTCTGTGACGTTGGATACAATATGGCAACGAATACCAATAATATTATCCAGTCCAGTCATAATGATACTGACCGTGTTATTGCTAAACTGGATTCCATGGAAAATGCACGTCAGCAAGAAAAGATTGCCGCATTGCAGCTTGAGAACCAGGGCCTCAAGTTCCAGGCTTCTCAGAGCGCACAGAATGCCTTTATTACTGCTAACCAGGAAGCACAAACTGCTGAATTAATCCGACGGATTAATCCTATGCCGGTTCCCGCTTTCCAAGTTCCCGCACCCTATCCTTATAATAACTGCGGGTGTGGCTGCGGTAATGGTTTTGGCTGTGGGTGCTAATCAATGAACACAAATAATCAAGGTAATTTTGAATTTCTTGACTTAATATCTATAATCTCTTTTTCACTGCAACTAATGGTATTATCTGAAACAAGAAATCAATCTACAACGGATGATATCTTTTATGAGTTAAAACAACAAGATACAAGATATCTAAAACGATTGTTAGAGGGTCAACAAAAAATCCTTGATAAACTCGCCCAATTAGAGGCTGATTAAATATCTATGGGGGCGAAACTTCGCCCCCATATTGATTAGGAGGATTAACAATGTCTTGTAAAAATGTTTGTAAACTGTGTGATCGTTTGGTAATTTCTCAAGCCGTTACCTTTACAGGTGGAACACTTATTATAAACCTCCCTGCCGGGTCTTATAGTAATTGTGAAAAATATTGTATAGTTGTTGCACAAAGTATTCCTGCTACCACAACTATAAATGCTCCTGTTGTTATTACAATAGGTACAGGGACCCAGCAATACCCTCTCACTAAAAGAAACTGCGCCCAAGTAACGGCATGTGGTATTCGTACAAGAACTAAGTATAGCACTTGCGTCGTGACTACTCCAACAGGAGGGTCTTTCCGGTTAATGGGAAATACTTGTTGTGCCCCTAACAATAACTTACGGTCTATAAATGGTACAGCACCTGCAACTCCTGCCAGCCTGGCCGAATAAGGAGGGTTATATAATGAATAAGAATGCTAAACTTTCTATGATGGCTCGTCGGCGGCGCAAGGACGGTACATTTATGGAGTATATGGGCATGAACCCCTATGATCTGTATGAAAATGACTATGGACAGCCGTGGACCCCTAAAATGGAGCGTAGTGGCTCCTTTAATGTTGGTAGAGATGGCACTCGCACGCCGGTATACCCTATGAGTAAAGAAATGCCTTGGTCTATTGAAGGTACTGTATACTGGGATAGAGAGCCGGAAGATAGAGCGTGGCCCTATTATCCGCCTCATGTACCCCCTGTATATACCGGTGGCGCAGAGATGCACCATAAAACTAAAATAGGATTTGCTGACCCCGATAAGGATACCATGGACCGGTCCTATCAACCTAAGCACACCCAGTATATAAAGCATCATAAGGAAATGGAAGATGCAGATATGGATATAAAGCCTTTGTCACAGTTTGAGGCAATGCAATGGGTGAATAATATGAAAAATGCAGATGGTTCTACGGGTCCACATTATACAATGGAACAGGCTAAGCAGATTATGGACCAACAAGGATACAGCGGAGACGAAGTTGATTTCTTTGTTGCTATAAATATGATGTACTCTGACTATTGTAAAGTAGCAAAAAGAAATAACTGTGGAACTACTGAATTTTATGCAGCTATGGCAAAAGCCTTTCTTGATGATAAGGATGCCCAACCCGAAAAACTATCCAGGTATAAGAAATATATTGCAGGTCACTAATGCAATAAAGCCCTCCTTAATGGAGGGCTTTATTTTGTTATTAGGAGGCACGATTTATTACTTTTAATCAGCTTCTTTATAGTCCTCCGGGGCGGGGATATGTCATCGGGGCAAAACAGTTTGGCGCGCAATGCGTTTCATCCCTGACAGATCGGTGAAAACTGTTTCATTTCTTGATGGGTAATATAGTTGATACCCTGTTCTCTTGTTTTTCCTTTTTCGTCTTCCCAGTAAAACACATCCTCAAGGATAACCTCTTCTCCGTTATCTGTGAAACAGTAACCAATGTATTTGGCATACCATACTCTTCTCCGTGTCATGTTTACCTCCCGGCCTGTGGCCTATTGTGTTTCCGTGTTTTTACTGTGACTATATAATAGCACAATTTATTATAAAATACAATAAAATTTCAATAAAATATTGAACAAATAAAGCCTCAATAATTTGTATATAATTTAATTGGAATTCTATTGCATTATTCAAACTGATATGGTATTATATAGTCACAGTAAAGAACAGGACAGATCAAAGGCCGGAAAGGAAAAGACTATGAAAACTTTTTATTTTGATAACTTTAATGAGTTTGAAGAATCCGGGGTTGCTGGTGAGTACGAAGTAACGGCCATCGTCAAAAAAGACCACTGCAACAACCTCTGCGCCGACCTTATGACCGAGTGTAAAAGCTGGAAAACAGCGATTAGAAGATTCTTTAAGTCTCTGACTGATTACCCCGAATTTAACGGCTGGCAGGACGGTATTCTGGAAAGCTGCGAGAACGGGTATTTTTCTGACAAAGAAACCTATTTTGAGGGCGGAAAAAGCGTATACTGCAAGGGCGGTTATTTCTGGGAAGTCGAAAATTATGATGATTGCTGGTACATCTGCCTTAATGTTCCCGTCTAACGAAAACCCACCCCGGAGGTTACGAAGGTAGAAAGGATAGAGGTATGAAAGAATATAAGCGTATTAAAAATGTATCTTTGATTTGGACTGAGGAATTTGATATTATAAAAGAATGGGATGATAATGGGCATATCATTAAGCAGGAAATAGCTAACTATCAGAGATATCGAACTATCTCCTGAAAATAACCGAAACGGGCAGGGTAGAAAGGAGAAAAAGAAAATGAAAAGATACAGTCTTTATTTTACTTCTAAATCTCGGTATAAAAAAGCATTATCTTTAATGTATAAAAAGCCCAGTATTTATAATGAAATCGTAGGCGGTTTATCGGGGTCTAAACAATATTACATATCATGGAGAATGCAATAAAAGGAAGGGTTAGCCCTTCCTTTTATTATGCTCTATCACAATCACAAGATAAACAAACTTTTATTAGACCATCATCAAATTGTACTTTTACAATAGGGGTTTGTCTTTTATTTTTCTTATGTCCGGTTGCCAGTATTACAGCATGGGCATATCGGTATCGTGATCTTGCATTAAGCCTTTCAGGAAATATAAGATACCTGGGTGCATACACTTTATCCCCTTTATGAAATCTACTTGGAATTGCCATGTTATATAGTGCCCTCCTTTTCCATTACATATTGTACAATATCTTGTTTCTTTTGTATAGCTTCCATGACTAACGAATCTATACAAGGCTTACCGTTACTTAAATGTGCGACTATGTAATAATAGTATACGGGTTTTGTTTGCCCTGGTCTATGTACTCTCTTTAGGCTTTGTTCATATAATACGAGCTTATTAGTCATATTATAGTATATCTGGTAATGAGCGCGGGTTAAATTTACGGATTCTGAACCTTTAGAAAATTGTACACCAAGTATAGTGGAATTTCCTTCTTGCCATTCTTGTTCTGTATCCTCTGCACCAGACAGCTCACTATACTTTCTTCCAATTTCTTTTGCTACTTTTCGTATTTGTTTTAAGTCATACCTATACTGAGCAAAAATAACAACAGGCTCATTGTAGGGTAAACTTTCAAGAATACCTTTTAGAGCTTCTTTTCTTTCATCCCCTATCTTAAATAGCTTTTTTTGCTTTGTCTCATAATTTACCGCGCTAATAAATCCGCTTGTAATTTGCTTTCTTCTTATCTGACTTGTTAAAGCGTTTTCAGCTTCACAATAATACTTGCTATTGGCTATTAAACCTTCTTTTACCATAGTATTATATAAATTTGTAGCTTTTTTATTCAGATTAAAGTCCACTATTCTTTCATTTACTGAGGGCAATTTAACGGTTGATGGTATACGAAAAGCAATGGAATAGGCTTTTTTCTTTAGATCATCCAAATTTTTATAGGGGTTTTTCTTATCCAATACCGGAAATCCAACTGCTGCTGATAAGTGTACATCTAAGTTTTGATATTTAGACTTAAAATCTGCAAACCTTGTACCAAATATTGTAGGGTCTAAAAATCTATACTGTGCATATATGTCCATTGGATTTTCTGCAAATGGAGTACCAGTTAAAACCCAACGAACCGGGGTCTTTTTACTAAGCTGTGCTAAAAATCTACTGCATTTACTACCCGGCGATTTAATACGATGACTTTCATCACATACAATACAATCCAATTTAGTTGTCTTTTTAAGTAGAAATTTTGCAAATTCTGTCCGCCATACGCCCTCATAGTTTACCAATACCCATAAAGGGCCTTGTTTATTATTCTTTTTTGCGCTCTCAAGGCTTTTTTGCATAAGTAGTACCTTTTTATGGGTAGACACTTCACATAGCTGTACGATGTCTTCTGGCAGGGTATAGCTATACTTTACTATTTCTTTAGGCCATACATATTTGGCCCCGGCAGCGGTACATATAATTAAAACAACTTTGAACCCACGATTTATAATAGCATCTATTGTCATTTTTGTTTTACCTGTACCAGGGTCTGTAAATAACCCAGCAAAGTTATGATTGTATAAATATTCAGTACCTAAAATTTGATGGTCCCATGGGTTTACTTTATATTTTAAGTGATTTTTAATTATATATTTGGAATTTCCATCCATGATATACACCCATTATTCTCTGTATACGTATATTTACCTAATAAACCATTTTTTATCTTACCCATAAAATAAATGAAAGATTCTTCACTATATACTACCATTACAATAGAGCCTGCATAAAGCCATTTTCTTAAATTATGCTCTTGCTTCTTACTTGCCTTATTTTTATGGTCTGGGGTTTTTACCTCTATTCTAATTGATCTTGAGTTATAACAGGCATTTATATCCGCCCTTCCACTTGATGTAGCATCTCCTTTTATTTTTTCAGAAATTGCAAAAGGCATACTATTTATGGATTTTATGATATTATTAGTTATACTTTTTTCAATCGGCACGATGAATGCCCTCTTTCAAGTTAAACTCAAGTCCTAACCGATGTGCCCAAAATCTGGGTGACATAACATGAGGTATTGCCTTATCATCAATATACAAATCTGCATAAATTTTTCTTGTATCCTTACCACAGTATTCTTGTATAACAGGTAAATTCTCGTTTATAGCATCAAATTTAATACCATAGGCCATACAAAAAGTGACTGCATCATTTAATTCTACTCCCTCACGGCATGACCATAGTATAACTTTTACATTATTTTCTTGCAAGGATTTAATAATATTTATAATATCTATGTTAGGTGTACCTATATTAGGGTATTCATCTTTTAGAGTTATTGTTCCATCAAAATCAAATGCAACAATTATAGGCAAGTTTGATAGATATTGATGTGCAATTATCTTTTTCTTATCCATACTACTCTCCTATTAATATATCATTTACTTCTTTTATCATGTGTTTACTAACCCAAAGATTTAACCATTTTGAGCTTTTTATTCCATTATCCCAGTCAGTATAGAATAGCTCACTATACTTTCTTTTGTATAGCACTATGATATAGGCCAATAGGATATCCCTATGAGAGAATAACTTCATAGATAGACTTATATTAAAATCTTCCTTGGCCCATCTTTCCAAGTCCTCGTTGAATAGTTCCTTCCTTTTGCGCTTAAAGAACCGGGTATATACTTCTTCCGGTACATAGCAAAAATGAACCCACTTTTCTTTATTTGAACCTTTTACATCGTCAATCACTTTTAACAGTAGCTTTTTCTGATTCATTATTTGTAATCTCCTCTAAGTTTTTCGTATAGGAGATAGCATCTCTTTCATATAGATGTAAGCTACCTGCTATGTGAGTATATTCTCCAATACCAACACCAAGTTGAAATGCAAGAATGATTTGCATAGCTGTAAAAGAAAATACATCATAAGGAAATCCGGTCCATATATCATTCGATCTCATATATGTAGTAGCATGCAATTTATTATCTCTTATAAAGTATTGGAGTGCTATTGTGCAAGGTACATCTTTAGTAGGTTTATCTATATAATCTACTGGGTCTTTTATATGAATTACTGCTTGCCTGCTGTCTGGATGCTCCTTTAGCAGCCTATATACATAATCAAATTGATTAAACCCATACTTATTAAAAATCCTATATCCGTATGCAGAATTTACACTTTTTCCATTATCGGTTAAATCATCCCAAACCTTAGAATATAAGCCAATATCTGATACTTTATTACTTCCAGATAAGTACCATAAAAGTTCACCAACAGCATAACGAATAGGCATTTTTCTACTTTTGGATTTAAGGATACAACGAGTTGGATCTGTTATTGTAATACAAGTATTAAGTAGTTCCCCTACAACAACCCCGTCCCTGCTATTAAGATGAAGGATATCTCTCTGGTTATATAATTCTTCCATAAGAGTTTCCCAGGCATCATCTATATTTTCTGCAATAAGGTAGTAACTCATAGCTCAATACCTCCTGTTAAAGTGTTATATCTGTATATGTTTAATGAAGACTGCTTAAATATATTCTCAAACCCTTTTACATACTTTCTTAACTGGTCTAAAGTTTGCTCATAGTCTCCTCTGCTTCTCAATCTGCTTTCTGCATATTCAGGACTAATAGCAACATATACAACTTTTGTACCAGCGGTTAGCATTTGTGCCTCTAATTTATAGAGTTGGTACATATTTAATCGCCTATCTTCTGCCTCTTGGTATACAAATTGACCATAACAAAATCTATCAGCTATGATATTTCTTGTTTTAGAGGCTTCGATTATATTAAGAAAATAGTCATAATTATTAGGCGTAGATGCAGTACAATGTACTATCTCTGCATTCATTATCTTTGATAAAAACCTTGCTAAGGTACTTTTACCAGACCCATCACAACCCTCAAGAACAACTAACATATTGCCTCCTTTATTTATCTTCGTCAATCTTCCATTTTCGTATATATTCCTTTGTACCATGTAATGTATGATATCTTTTCCAATCAATATCACCAAACATATATTGGCCATCTGGGAACTTGAAAGATTCATTTAAGTAGTGCCTTATTTCCATGCCCATTAGACCATCATATTCTAATTTATGTAAATACCTATTTTTATCTGGGTTATTAGGGTCTCTAACAACAGAATCCTTTTTTTCATCTATGTAGTCATAACACAAACAAGGAATATTAAAACAACTATACCCATTTTGCAATACCTCTGCTGCAAACCCTATATCGTCTCCATGAAGATTAAAGGCATCCGGCATTTTTATCCCAGCTCGTTTAATACCCTTTATATTAAGTATTTTAGTTTGCCTGGGTGTTGGGCCTTTATTTATCTGGTATTTTATACTATTATAACTATCTTTATTAGAAAACCTTTGTTTTCTAATATTACCTAATAGCACTTTTGGATGGTTCCTAAAAACCTCTCTTGATATTTTACCGGTTAATTGCAATACCTTTTGTGGTATTAAAGGGTCAATCTTATAATCTTTAGCTCCTGTATGTTTACTACATTCTTTACCGGAATTTGTTTTACCACGATATAAAAATTGTAAATACCTTATATCATCATCCATATCCATAATATAAGGTAAACGATTTTCTATGGCATAATCCATTATGAATTGTCTTGTACTACCAACACCGGTTACAGTGCCTTTAGGAATTGGAATTAAATTCATGCCACGTTTAATTAGGTCACGATTTTCTTTTTTATACTCTTTATACTGTTCTTCTCTAACTACAATGTATACTTTACTTAAGGCCCTATCTGTAAACATGGGTAGCAAATTTCTACCTATAAAAAATCTTGGTCTATTATATGAGGGTATAAAAATATACAATAAGTCTTTTTCGGTTGTATTATTTAATACCTTTTCTATTTTAGAACGATTCATTAAATAGCCCTCCTTTATACAGAAAGGGGGGGCGAATGCCCCCCTCTTTTATGGGCCTTAATTAATCATCCCATTCATCATCGTCATCATCGTCAAAATCATCATCTTCATCTTCCGGTTCAGGCTCTTTTACAGCCTTTTTAGACTTAGCAACTTTCTTTTCCTTTGCAGCTTTACTACGCTTAGCAGGCTTTACTTCTTCCTCTTCTTCCTCTTCATCGTCGTCAAAGTCGTCGTCCTCTTCGTCCTCTTCTTCCTCTTCATCGTCGTCAAAGTCGTCGTCCTCTTCGTCCTCTTCTTCATCATAGGCAGTCTTTCCAATGGGGAAATAATCACTGATCTTAGTATAGGTTTGACCGTTGTACTCATTCCAAAATACTTCGATATCACAGGTTTTTCCAATTAACTTATCAAGATCAATCTTAATCTTACCTTCATGCTTTACACCGATAGCCTTGAGAAAAGCCTTAAACTTCCACAAGGCCTTATCAATAAGAGTAAAGGTTTCAAAAACTCTACCACCCTTATCTTCACCCTTAATAACCTCAAAGATTACCTGGAGAGCGTCATCCCCTGCTTGAGTAGTAGTAGTTGTATTAATTTCCTTCACCTTTGCGGTATGAATACCCTCAGAAACTTTAGAAAAAATTTCTACTCCTGTCATATCTACGGTAATAGTACGCTTTGCCATAATAAAATCCTCCTAATATCAAATGTTATATGTGGAAACCCGAAGGGCATCGCACTCAATTAATTCTGGATGCTGCCTATGAATAATACCCATTAATCCAGGGTTGTCTCTTGCAATTCCCTTTGCAATTACAGTATCAACAGCAACATTAATTTTGTCTCCTGTTTTTCTATCCCTTAAATACTTATACCCTTTTGCTTCATATAGTATAAACGTATTCATATTAATCTTCTCCAAAAATACCTAATTTTTTTAGTTTAAGATAAGATGGGTTTATCATCGTTGCAGGTACTTTAATTTCTTTATCTGTTTGTAACTTAGTCCAGTAATAAGGATTGGGACCAATATGCATACCATACTTAACAACAGTTTTTTCAGTTCCATTTTCAATCACCTCTCTACTTAATCGGGTTGTATGAAACCCGTAATTTGCCATACCCTCTAAATAAGTTCTTGCACCTTTACTTACAATAGGACGGGCATCAGGTAGAATTTCATCCTCCATACCGTCAATAGAATCCATGGCCTCATGGCAGGATACCAACACCCAACAATATTCACTTAATTCCCAACACATCCTAATTAATTCCTCTGTATCGGTTTTAAGATCACCCCACATCTGTTGGGTCATTTTCTTTTTCTTTTGCAAGGCATTTTCATCAATCCACATATTAGTAATCATGGAAAAGGTGTCAACAAAAATAGACTTATACCCTGCGCCTTTTTTATTTATCAATTCTTTTAAGCCTGCCTTTAAGCTTGGTACAGTATCACACCGAAGACCCATGATATCCTTTTTCTTACGGATTGTGTTAGCTCCATCATCTCCTACCTGCATATACAACATGGGTTTAGGCCATGTGGAACCTACCTCTGTTTTTCCGGTATTAGATTTTCCCCATAATACAACAAACTTTCTTTGACCAAGGTTTGCAATTTCTTCTACTTTATCCAATATGCCCATTTTGTACTCTCCTTTCTTCTGTTACCACATCTGTTCTATTATGAATCTCATATTCACGTTCTAACAGATATTTTATATTCCCTCCTGTTATCTGGGTGTAGCAAATATTATAATAGCTGCACCAAATACAATCCCTACCCATGTTTTTTGTCTTATTTGTTTTTCCATACCGGGCAATTAATTTTGCTTGATATAAAAAGCCTTTCCATACATGGTCTACAATTTCAGGTTGGTAGTCCTGTTCAACCCTAAAAAAGTAGTTAGGTATATTCTCCATTAACTCGGCTGCAATATCCGCTTCTGGTTCAATGTTATACTGTTTACATGCCCTAACATAAGAAAAAGGAGTAGCTTTATTCAGCTTAGTTTTTGAAAACATACCCGATTTTTCTAAAAATACTGGAGCTGGGGCGGGTTTACTACATATATAGTCCCATATTACTGAATCTGGTAATACCCCGTACAAAAATTTAACCGCCTTTGCATATAATGATTTTTGAGTATTCATAATCAATACACTATTGGGCGGTTTAATAGAAAATGTTTTATGCTCACCTATTTTAATAGTCTTTTTTCCATTTTTCTTTTTTAAGTACAGTTCATCAATTTTGCCCTTAAATAAATAAGGCTCACCTTTATGTTCAAAGATAGGTATTTCAAATTCTTTTTCGGTTACACTTGGTAGCTTTTCATTATTGTATACGTCATTGTAATCTTGGAAAATACTCCACAAGTCATCCAAATAGTTTTCCCCAAGATCGCTTTGCCAGTTTGCCGGTATTTCATAGTATGTATCCGTTATTTCTTTATAGACTTGTTCCACTTTTTGTGGGTCAGATCTAACTTCTAACAACCTATGAAAATCTGTTCCAAAATACAAAGGACGCTGCGGTTTCTTAGGTTTAACTCCTACCTCATACCCTAAAAAATGAGAGTACGGACACCTTAAATAGGATTGAACTCGTGAATAGCTTATATTCATATTATACCCTCCTTAAACAATAGCACAAATTATAGGGGCCCCTTCTCAAGTAACATAAGTAACAAGATAATTACAATTTGTGCTATCGTTTAAGGGATAAACTGTATTTTACTGATTTGAAACACAATTATTTGTTGTATGCAACCCGCAAGAAACCCTGGAGGAAAGGTTTGGATAGATAAAATAATATAGTTTATAAATACAGTTTATCTCCTGTCGATACTGCCACGACTACGGACTTGAACCGTATGAAGCCTTGCCTTGTCGTGGATGACCCTGCTTTATCTATATGAATGAGATATGAAAGATATTAAAGACAGTACATAGGAGCCAGTACATAATAGATAAAGCAGGGTTAAGGGGGTTATGTGTCGAAGATACTGAGAAAGGAAAATGAAAGCAGCACCTAAGACTATGGGCCTATGGCCCTTGGTGTGGAAAATGGGACTTGAACCCATACGCATTGCAGCACAAGAACCTAAATCTTGCACGTCTACCAATTCCGTCATTTCCACAAATGGCAGGGGTAATTGGATTTGAACCAATGTTACCGGCGTCAAAGGCCGGTGCCTTAACCGCTTGGCGATACCCCTATATGGTGGTCTGTATGGGAATTGAACCCATGCTACCGCCTTGAAGGGACGGTGTCTTAACCACTTGACTAACAGACCATGGTGGTCCCTCTGGGACTTGAACCCAGGGCCATCCGGTTATGAGCCGGGAGCTCTTACCAACTGAGCTAAGGGACCATAGGGCTATTAATTAGCCCTTATATGGGATTTAGTTCCCATCTTCATATTCATCTTCATTAAAAGCACGCTTTTTAGTGATGACCTTTTTTACTTTCTTAGTAGAATCGGTCTTATTCACAGACTTTTTCTTTCTGGGAGGTGTAAAGTCACCAGTATCGGGGGTAATAAAATTAGCGAATCTTTCTTTCTTGGGCTTAGGGCTAATCTGCTTACCGGAGACACGGTCAAAAACGATATCTCCTTTAGCAGTCTCGACAGTTATAGTCTTTTTATTGGCTTCGGTAATCTCCTTTTGGGCAATCCCAATGCCAGTAAACAAATGCAAAATTACTTTGTCGCCCTTCTTTAGGGTCTTTAGGCTCATAGTTTTCGCCTCCTTTATAAGATGACTATACTATAACACACTTTTATAGTAAATGCAATACCTTTTTATAAATTTTTATAAAAACTTATACCATATATTGGTATTTAATGTGTACCCCATGGACCAACACCTATGTCACAATCTAAAGGTACTTTTAGGGCTATACCAAAATAGTCTAATGTCTTAGGATGTAGCATAATTCTCCTTATTTCTGGCACAATCCAATCCTTGCACTCTTCGGGAAACTCACCTAATATAGAATCATGCACAGTACCTACTATCTTTAAGCCCTCTTTTCTTAATTCTTTATGAATCTGAAAAGCAGCGGATAGCAGTAAATCAGACCCTGTGCCCTGGACAGGTGTATTTATAGCCCTTCTGGCAGCAGAAGCCCTTTCCCATTTATTAGCAGAATAAATTAGCGGTAGCTTCCTAAACCTACCAAACTTATTGTATACACCACCCAAAGATTCACAAATTAGTTCTTGCTCATGGTGCCATGGTAATAAGCGAGTATATTTGGCAAAAAACTTTTGCCTAAATTGATTTGCTTCACTTAATGAAAATACTACCCCGTAATTATTATAAGCATATTCGACAAACTTCTTTGCCGCCATACCATAAAGAAACAATTATACCCTCAATTTCTTGATATTTATTAGGGTTTAGACTATACCTTAATCAATAGTTAATTAGTTTTGTTTTAAGTATTTACCTGTTTTAGGGTCTCTTTTAGTATGGTGTTCTTGATGACATTTTTTACAAAGTACAATCAAATTGGATATATCATTGTTTTTTCTATCATGGTCTATATGGTGTATTAATAAATTATCTATACTGCCACAAAGAGAACAATATACCTTTTCAATAGCATCTTTGTATTGGCACCCATACTTAAAATTATTGTTGTTTACCCCTTTTTGGTTATACGCACCCCAGGGCTTTGAGCCTCTTTTTCCTCCTCTTGCTTTATCATGCTCTTTATAAGCACTCTTTGCACAATCGTGACAAAATTTTTGGTTTGGCCCTGTTTTTGTATACTCTTTTCCACATCTTTTACAGATTTTTATTCCAAAGTTTCTCAAAATATAACCTCCTTTCTTTATATTTAACCTATTTAACTATTGATCCTTCCCGTATATATAAACTCGTTTGATTTACTCTTATAGAGTAGTCGGTTTATAATAAGTCGTTGCACTCTCCGTTTAACGGTTAGCACAGGATTGGCATAGAGAAAAATCTCCTTAGCTTTCCCTGTTTTGAGGAAGTTTTACTTCGGCAATCTTATACTTTACCGAAGTTGACTGCTTTGGCCTTTCCACGTTCTTCTTTCGTTGGTTCACGGCCATTGGTCATTAATTTTGCTGTTGTAGTGTGGATATCTCCACCTTCATTATATATCTTTAGCATGGTTTGGTCATTAGAATAGTCAGCAGCAATACGAAGTTCAAGTTGTGAATAATCTGCCTCAAAAAACAATCTTCCAGGTGGTGCTTTATAAATAGCCCTTACATCTTTTGTCCTTGGTACTTGTTGTAAATTTGGATTTTGGCAACTCGTTCTTCCTGAAACTACGTTTGTTAAATTAAAACTTGGGTGAATTCGTTTATCTGTACCAAGATCATCCTCCCATCTATTAAGGAACATTTTATTAAGTGTATTAGCAGCTTTATAATCTAATATCATTTTAGGAAGATCATACCCTTTTGCAGCGAGCTTTTTTAATACACTTGCATCCGCTGATGGTTTACCGGTTTTTTCACTTTTCTTAATAACAGATAAACCTTCTTTATTAAATAATACTTCGGCTACTTGACCAGAACTATTCCAGTTAATATCATATCTTTCTTTTAAGCGTTTATCTGCTTCCGCTTCTAAATCTTTATATTTCTTTTTTACAGAGTGTAAAGCAGGTATATCAACATAGATGCCATTTCTTTCTACATCTCTATACATTCTATACGCTGGCCGTAAAATATGCTTATACACCTTCCATTGTTGTTCAGTCAAATTTTCATTAAACCAACAAAATAACTCCCATGTGTATAAAACGTCTTTACGCAAATATGGTCTAACTTTATCGGATGTATCAGAAGTCTTTTCCTTCTTAGAGATATCCCAATCGTCTACACCTAAATACTTTTGGGCCATATATTTTAGTCCGTGCTTCTCTGCCAAGTCATAAGCAGTACCCAATAGCATAACATCTTCATTTATGGGTAATTTAATGCCAAAATGATATTCTATAAACAAAGTATCAAATTTACCATTTTGCCATACTATTTTTGTATCAGATTCTTTTAAGTCTTTTAGTATTTTAATGCACTCTTTTTTACGGCTATAATCATTGATATTAAATGTTTTTATTGCAACATTACTGCCTATACCCTTAGATAGACCAATACCAATCCAAGTTATAGTGTCTTTATACCTATTTAACCCGGTTGTCTCAATATCTATTGTAGCATATTTATACCCCATAACCTCCACCTTCTTTACTATGCTCTAAGCAGCTTTCATACTCATGTACCGTAATTTTATGGATTTTACATTTTCCGTAATAGCTATCCGGTATTGGTTTTCTATCTAAGTATTTACAAGTCTGGCATACCCCTATGGAAAACATACCGCGTGTACCTAAAAAGGATTCTAAACTATCTGCATATCTTAAAGCATCGGAATAGCGTACTTTCCGTTCATTCTTATTCCCTTTTGCAAGTATTATTCCTGCCTTTGGGTTTTCTTCTATTCTGTCTATAATAAGTTTTCTTGCTACTGATAAAAAGGCTTCTAAGTCACTAATATGTTTTCCTTTTTCTTCATTTAATGTTTGTTGCCTTTTCATTATAGATCACCTATCTTTTACAGGCTTTCTTAATGTATTTTTTAGAGTTAAACCTGCCCATTGTGCCTCACGAGTTTTAGGCGCTCTGGTTTCCTTAAACCCTAAAGAACGCATATTCCTAATAAACCCATGTTTTTTATGACTTTCTCTTCCAAAATCAATACAAAATTGGGTATAGGCTTCATATAGTCTATCCTTAGATATTGAATACTGAGAATTAACCACACACTTCTTTTTAATAAATGCGTGTATACTATCGGAATCTTGCCGTAAACCTTCTACCATACGATTACTCATTCTTGTACGTGGGATATCACTAACAGGTAATAAGCTTAATAGATAGGGTATTACCTCCTCTACGCTCTCATTACTGCACAAATCGTCTACATACATATTGTTAAGAAATAACTCATTATTCATGTATAGTATCCGCATTCGCTTATAGAAAGCGTTAGACTTTTCTTCTAACTGTAATGGCAGCTGATTAAAGGAAAAGATTAGCTTTGCAAACGGTACAAAGAAAAACGGTTCTTTTCCTTTCTTCTCGTGCATAATCTGATCTCCACCAGTAATCTTTTTTAAGTTCTCAATAGAGGATAAAGGTAAAGACCCATTATCACCACAAGAATTCAGCAGCCTACCATATAACTGTGATGGGTAGAATCTATGACTTAATTCGTGCATACTTAAAGCCGATGTATTTTGTCTGCCTACCATAGTTTCAATAAACCGTAATAGAACTGATTTACCGGTATTAGACTGCCCACAAAGAATCATAAATGTTTTTAGTCCATAGTCTAAAGTTAAACAATAGGCCATATAGGATAAAATCATTTTTATGTCTTCTTTTAGCAGTTTTGTTTTTTGAAAAAACTTATACAACCTTGTATCAGTAAAAGGAACATAGTTTCCTATCTCGTGGGGTATTTGTATAGTTTGTAGATACTTGCTATCATGGGGTATTATTTCACCGGTATCTATATTATATACCCCGTTCTTAAAATTTATCAAGTTCTTATAACAGTTAATCTCATTTGTTGTTTTTTGTAACCTTATATCGTCAATGATTAATCGGTAGATTTCCATTATCCTCCCTTGGTTTATGAAATAATCTATCATAATCATTTCCCTAATTGTATTCCTTATAGAGCTTGATGCTTCTACGTATACCCCATCCTTATATTGGTAGCACTCACCACCTAATACAAAAGTATCACCACGATTCACAAAGTAATCACATATTGCACGAGCATTAATAGAAATGGCTTTTCCTTTGGCATCATAGATAAGATATGGGTTATCCCCGGTATCTCTTGCTTGATATTTTTTAGTATTATCGACTATCTTTTCAAGCTCTTCCTGGGTCATAGGGTCATTAAAAACATACTTATTTATAACATTAGCTATATTAAGTATTTGTTCATCATCTGCGCCACGGTTTTTATACGCCATAAGGTGAGAAAATAAAGTAGAATTTCTTCCATCACCGTCTTTTAAGCCTAAGAGGCTTTCTTTTCGACTTAGCATAGGGGTCCATTCTAAGGGTAATTCTGCTATACCTTCCCAATCCTTATTAAATGATCTTCCTTCGGCATTAAAAGGCAATAATACATATCCTTTATTAGCACACCTAAAATCACATTTTAATCCGCAGGGTAAAACCATTCCTACTCGTTGTGGAAATTCCCGGTCCGTCTTAAAATATAGATGAAGCCCGTGCGGGGTTTTACACATTAGAGTTTTTAGTCCTGTTTCTTTTACAACCTTTAGGGCCTGTTTTTTACCTTCATCTATATCAACAACGATATACCCAGACCTAACCCACCATCCAATTTGCCCACCTGCTTTTATATGAGACCGTGCAAGTTTTATATTGACAATCGCAGAATCTACACGCTTTTTATCTTGGCATCTAACATACGAACCTTGCCCAATAAGGGTTTCAAATTCTGTTAATGTCAATATAATCACTCCTTGATATCATTCAAAGATACTTTACCGTTTTTTAGTTCTTTCAGTACAAGGTCATACAATTCTTTTACTTTATCATTCATAGGAGGAACACTTAATGATTGTACACAGCATTCATCATTAGTAGGATAATCAGTATCATCAAAACAACAGGAGCCATTATCACAAGAATAGGTAGTATCATTATCAACACCTCTATCCATTAAAGTATAATTTGGACTATCAGAATGGTTTAACCAACGCTCTAATCTGTCTACCTTTTTAGTAACTCTTTTCTTTAAGTCACTATTTGACACACCAAAGATCGCTTTTATATGGTCCATTATGATAGTAACATCTGCAAGTTCATCTAACACACCCTGCTGCAACTCTTTACGAGCTTGCTTTTTATCTTCATATCTGGGATACTTTGAACAAATAGTGGCAAGTTCACAAAGTTCTTCCATAGATACTAAAATTTGATGGTTAGGACCGTATACTTTACGAGCTTTTTTTAGTACCTCTTTTTGTTTACAAGTTAGTATTGCCATACATACTACCTCCATTTAGTTTGTTTTATCAGGTTTATTCCAATCTTTAGCATGGTATACACTACACCCTGCTTGATTAAAAATATTTTGTGTCTGGAGAGATATTTCTTGTTTACGGCCATATACCACCCTACTCACTTTAGCAGACACCAGAGCGCGGGCACAAGCCTCACATGGGTATCTGGTGACATACACCGTAGCTCCTTCTGTGCTCTCCGTAGAGGAAGCGCAATCTGCTAATGCGTCTATTTCACTGTGGACTGCACGACAGTCAGACGGGTCTCTATGTGTCTTATCGTCATTTCCATACAATGCAACTCTAAGACACCCCTCACGAGAGCAAATATTAGGCATACTACGATTTGCACCAAGTCCAATTATATGATTATTTTTTACAATACAACAGCCAACTTTTACTTTTTGACACCCACTGTAAAACTCCGCATAGTCATCTGCTATAACCATATAGAAATCATCATTATGTATACGATTACTGGTCAAGAGTTAGCTCCCCTTTCATAAGGTCAATCCTAATCTTCTCTGATAAGGCAGAAATAAAAGAACCGTTAGAAGGTCTGCCTGTATCAGGGTTGACACTATTCCTAAACATAATATAGAGAACATCACTATTACCTTTTTCAAAAGTGATGTCGATAGCATGCCTTATCGCTCGTTCTACACGGCTACCGGTTGTTCCCTCAAGTTTACCAGTATCATTATATAAACGCCCTGTGATACTTTTCATATATGTAGGGTCAGATAAAACCAGAGCCACAGCAGTTCTAAGATAAAAGAACCCACGTAAATTAGCTGGCATCCCCATTTCCATTAAATTACCAAGAACCCAAGAAAAATAATTGCTGCTTTGCAAAATATGTTTTGTAGATTCGTCAAAATCATCTAAGTTATGGTATTTATATTCAAACATACGCTTACCCCTCAAATAAATTATAGCTTTTAGGTACTTTTGTGGGTTTATACTTAACCTTCGGTCTACCGGTTTTGTTATAAGTTCTCATATACTTAGAAAGTTCACAAAAACAATTTTCTAAAGACATAACATTAATGTATCTATCATAAACGGCACGGTCCTTAAATAATTGTTCAGGATTCCATTCATACCCTTCTGGCAAACAGTCACCATAGCTTAGGCCATTAAACATCTCATTCATGTTATCTCTAAGCCAGAACAAACACTCTTCGGGTGTCATACCATCAGTGTCCTCAAAAACATAGCTTAAACCACGCTTACATCCGGGACCAGCAATGGTAAATTCATTTTCAGAAAAAGGAAAGTCCTTAATATATGTTAGATCAACAAATACTTGATAAGATAGAAAATATGCAAAACTGGGAAGCTCTTGTATAATATCATATACTTCTTTTTGGCTCTGTGCATTCATAACCCGTTCATACACATTATTCTTTTTTAGCCAAGGACCAATATGAAAAACTCTCAAAGGGATATCGGATTCAGCACCCTTATCATTATTTGTATGGGTTTTACCGTCTGGGTACTTCCACATAGATTTTGTACTACCTTGATTATATGCAGCAGAAAACCATTTTCTATCTGGGTCAACGTCTATAATAGCTTTATACAGTGGTCTAACAGTTTCCTTTAGTTTAAGTCCATTATAGATATCTTCCGCAGACCAAGGACCACCGAAGTCTGTAAATGTGTAGGGATTATTCCATGATCTAAACAAGAAAGTATTAGCTACTTTATCCTCAAGGGACAATCCTTTATTTTTAGATACATTCTTAATAAGTGCCTTAGACACCCTATCATTCTCTCTAAATATATTTGTGAACTTATATGTGCTTAAAATTGGGTTTTTTGTCCATGGTGCAGGTAGTTTTAGTACATCCTTAGCATAGTAAATCCCATACCGGTCTATAATAAATTGCATTAAATGAGCGGTATTTTGTTCATTAAGTACAGGGTT
>UMCT01051562.1_pt1 | contig 22269 bp, 20 predicted proteins | sample 1964291 | NCBI WGS metagenome assembly UMCT01 (sample SAMEA4835974, study PRJEB28245) | human gut metagenome | biome: gut microbiome; material: fecal sample | place: Denmark | collected 2008 | reverse complement strand
TCCTCCTTTCCTCTCTCTAATACGAAAAAAAAGAAAGAAATTTTAGAAAAGATGCACATTTTGAAAATTTCACATAATTCAATCTGATTTCACAACATTTACCAAAGTTATACTAAATTTATGACAACATAGAATGATATTCTATAAGTGCCTTAAAGATAAGGCAATGAATATAGAAATCAAACCAATATTCATATCTCTCTTTTAAAAATAATAATAAACAAAAAGGAACCATTTTAAGACACCAACACTTAAAATGGTTCCTTTGTTTTTAAGCATATGCATTACAAACTTTAATCACAAAACGCATCAATGCATATAAATCTTTATACGTTTCCTTATTTATACGAACTGTACAATCATCCATCTTTTCTACATTATCCATTCGAGATACAAAATCCGCATTACGACTGTGATGGAAAGTAATATCCATTGTATGAGATGAAGACAATGTTGGTTTCTCATCTACTTTTAAAGCTTCTTGAATACCCTTAGTATATCTATTCTTCAACTCGTTAAAGCTGCAACATAAAGCACATTGATTATTCAATGTCTTCTTTGTTTCTACAAAGACACAACGTAGTTCCTCTTCGACTTGTTTACCATATTCACTATCACCACTTGCTAAGATAACAGGTACACCAAATTCATCTGCTAATAATCGATTTATGCCACTTTCACCAAGCTCTTTTCCATCTACGACAATTTTTCGTACCATCGTACCCCAAATTGTATGAGCCATTACACCAGGCGAGTTACAACGAGAATGATAACCGATAAACATTGCACCATCAAAAGAATCATCTAACCCTTCCATCATGCCAAATTCTTTATAAGCTCCATTTGCCGCTACAAAAGCAGCTCTAGGATCTAATTTTGAAGGAAGAAGATTATCCATATTTCCGTGACTATCATTCACTACAACTTCTTCTACACCATTTTGAAACAATAAATCAATCACAAGATTTACTTCATTCATCATATTTGTACAATATTCAGAATATAAATATCCATTTTTAGCTGTGTTTGCCGGATTACTATTCCCCCAAATACCTTCAATATCGGCTGACATATATATTTTTTTCATCTTAAAACACCTCTACAGAACGATCTAAAATCCCGTTCATTTTTGCAATCGCAATGCCATAATTTGTGAAAGGAACACCCTGTTTCTTGCACTCTTTCACTCTAGACTGTACTTCTTTTTCATTTAACATACATGCACCACAATGAATCACAACACTATATTTTGAAAGATCTTCCTTAAATCCATGTCCTGAAGTAAATTCAAAAGTTACATTCTTCTTTGTATAATTCAAAATCCATTTTGGAAGCTTATCTGTGCCAATATCACCACACTGTCTATGGTGCGTACAACCTTCACTAATCAATATACAATCTCCATCTTGTAGATGATCTAGCTTGTTTGCCCCTTCAAGAACTGTAGCTAAACTTCCTTTTAAACGTGCCATAAGAATGGAGAAAGAAGTTAAATGAATCGATTTATCCACAATCTGACTTACCCTATTAAAAGCCTGAGAATCCGTAATAACTAATTTTGGAGTCACTCTTTTTAATGTTTCTTCAAGCTCTTCAACCTGACATGTCATACCAATCGCATGATGATCCAAGATATCTCTTAACACAAGTTGTTGTGGTAAAATCAATCTTCCCTTAGGTGCTGACTTATCAATCGGAATCACAAGCACAACAACATCACCCGAATCAATCAAATCACCAATAATTGTCTTTTCTTCCTGTTTCTTTGTACTTGATGCCAACATATGTTTTAACCCATCTATATTTACATTCTTTAATGCACTCACATAGATTTCATTAGAAGCCAACTCTTTCTTTTCTTCAACCAAATCACACTTATTAAAAGCTATAAAGTAAGGTAATTTATTTTCTTTAAACATGCCAATCAAATCCAAATCTACTTCTTGTAAACCCACATTTGCGTCCACAACCAATACAGCTATATCAATTGTTTTTAAAACTTCTAATGTTCTTTTGATTCTTAACTCACCCAAAGTTCCTTCATCATCCATACCCGGTGTATCCACAATTACAACAGGTCCAATCGGTAAGATTTCCATAGATTTCTTTACAGGATCTGTCGTAGTTCCCTTTATATTAGAAACTAATGACATACTCTGGTTAGTAATCGCATTGACGACGCTGGATTTTCCAGCATTTCTTAAACCGAAAAATCCAATGTGTGTGCGATTGGCACTTACTGTACTATTTAAATTAGACATATTAGAACCTAAAATCTCTACGATTACTAGATTTGATTGCAGCTACATTTTCACGAGCAATTTGTTGAGCTTTCGCATTTGGAATCTTATTTAATTCTTTTTCAATCAATTCAAAACCAATCTTCTTCGTATCTTCACTCGCATAGTCAACTAAATATTCACATAAAGTCATCAATGCGTTTGGATGACAACAATTTTGGATTTGTCCTGTCTTACACAAAGACATGAAACGATCTCCTGTTCTTCCTTCTCTATAACATGCAGTACAGAAAGAAGGTATGTAGCCAAGCTGCATCAACCAATTTACAACTTCATCCAATGTTCTTTGATCCGACACATCAAATTGTTCTGAATCATGAGGACGATCTTCTTCTGTATATCCACCAACAGATGTACGACTTGCTCCACTAATTTGAGAAACACCTAAATGAAGCATTTTTCCACGAACTTCTTGAGACTCACGAGTTGAAATAATCATTCCTGTATATGGAACGGCAATACGGATACATGCCGCAATTTTTTCAAAAATTTCATCATCCAAACTATTATCAAATGCTTCTGGATCAATATCATCTGCATGTTTTACACGAGGCACACTAATTGTATGTGGACCTACACCATGAACAGCTTCTAAGTGTTCTGCATGCATCATCAACCCGGCAAATTCATATTGATAGCCCTCTAAACCAAACAATACGCCTAAACCAACATCATCAATTCCACCTTCCATAGCTCTATCCATAGCTTCTGTATGATAATCATAATCATGTTTAGGACCTGTTGGATGCAACTCTAAATAACTTTCCTTATTATATGTTTCCTGGAATAAGATATATGTTCCGATTCCAGCTTCTTTTAACTTACGATAGTTTTCAACCGTTGTAGCTGCAATATTTACATTGACACGGCGAATCGCACCATTTTTATGTTGAATTGAATAAATAGTTTTAATCGATTCTAAAATATATTCAATTGAGTTATGAACTGGGTCTTCTCCTGCTTCAATGGCCAAACGTTTATGTCCCATATCCTGCAAAGCAATAACTTCATCACGAATCTGATCTTGGGTTAATTTAATACGCTTGATATGTTTATTTTTCATATGATAAGGACAATATACACATCCATTTACACAATAGTTTGATAAATATAATGGGGCAAACATCACAATACGATTGCCATAAAATGCTTGTTTGATTTCATTGGCAAGCTTATACATTTCCTCTACTTTTTCAGGAATATCACAAGCTAAAAGTACACTTGCTTCACGATGTGTCAAGCCTTCACAATGAACGCCATGCTCCGTCTTTTGAGGACGAGCCTTATTTAAAATCGAATCAATCAATTCTACATTGCGCTTGTTTTTTTCAGCATATTCAATCGTTTCAAGAATCTCCTCATGATTAATAAATTCTTCTGCCTTTAATGATTTTGGATTATAAATACTCATTTTTGTTTCTCCTCTTTTATTTTTTTATATCTCCACGATCTGTTACAATTTTGTAACCAATCGAATTCATACGTTTTGATAAACAATCCTTGCATTCTGCACTTTCTTCACCCGTACAAATTTTATTATCATACAACGCATATTTTTTTCTAACACTTACCGGCGATAAATTCGGCATAACAACATTGGCCCCGGCAAGAATCCCTTTTTCTCTTCCCTTTGGATCAATTGTTCCAAGTGCTGTTGTGGCTGGAAGTAAGATATTTGGTTGAATCAAACGAATTAAAGATAATAAGAATAACGTTTGATTCAAAGTACCACTTTCCATATTTTTAAAAGGCGTATCCTTTTGTGAAATAAATGGACCTATTCCACACATATCAGGTTTAAATGTTTCAATAAACTTCAAATCCATCGCCAAAGTTTCACTTGTCTGATGGGGAGAACCCACCATAAAGCCACAGCCTACTTGATAGCCAATTTCCTTTAAGTCTTTTAAACACTGTATGCGATGATCAAAAGACATATTCTTTGGATGCAGCTTTTCATAATGACTTTTATTTGCGGTTTCATGTCTTAATAAATAGCGATCCGCTCCTGCATCAAACCAAGCCTTATATGTATCTCTATCTTCTTCACCTAGAGAAAGGGTAATTGCACAATCTGGATATTCACTACGAATCTTTTGAACTATATTTGTAACAAAATCCTTTTTATAAATACCTTCCCCACCTTGAAGCACAAAAGTGCGAAAGCCAAGTTTATATCCTTCTTTGCAGCAATTCAGTATATCTTCTTCATCTAATATATATCGATCGCAATTGGAATTTGATTTTCGAATACCACAATAGAAACAGTCATTACGACAATAGTTTCCTACTTCAATCAAGCCACGTACATAGACTGAATTCCCATATATAGAATTTGCGACTTCCTTCGCTTTGTTTGAAGCATATAATCGTAAAGCTTCATTTTCGGCTTCGATTAAAGTTTGATATTCCAATAAACATAAAGCGTGTTCTCTTTCAAGTTTATCAATCAATCGATATGCCTCAATCATGACTAATCACATTGGAATAGGCAGTTTTAACACTAATTCCCTTTATATTTCCTAATTTACCGGCCAAAGCAGCAATTGTATTTTGTGGGGCATCTAACGCAATCGAAATGACACTAATATGTTTCTGTTTATAAGGAATACCCATTCTTCCAATTATAAACTCACTATATTCATGTAATATTTCATTTAAAAGATTTACTGCATTTGTATCTTCTACAATGATTCCCATTACGGCTACACGTGTTTCCATATTCAGCTCCTTCCAAAAGAAAAGCTATACTCCACACAAAAAGAGCATAGCTATAGTTATACTTACAAATTCTCATAAGCACCTTTCACGCAGAATTCTCTTAATGTTGGGAGCAAATTTCTTTATATCTTATATAATACACTAAAATGTGATTGATTTCACAAATTATGGTTAGTCTTATATAATTTGATATTCCTTTACCATTTTTCTTGGTATAATTAGAAAAAGGAGTTCCATATGAAAAATAAATATTTCGAACAAAAAAATTTTGTTAAAAACTATATTTACGCAATCACCATTTTTATCATAACTCTTGTGATTGGAATTTCTATATTTTTTAATGTGGTGCAAGCTTCTGTTGAAAAAAATTCAAGAGAAACATTAATTACCAATGTGACTCAACAAAGCGAGCACTTAAATACAATTTTAAATATCAACTATTCCTATTTAAATGTACTAGCACAAGAATTATCAAAGTCTGAAGACCTATTTTCAGAAAATAATATATCTTTAATTAAAGCCTTCATGGAAAACACAGACTTAAATCGTACCGCAATCATAGATTCAGATGGAAATGCACTATATGATAATAATGTAGTTAAAAATGTTGCACATCGAAGATATTTTAAAGAATCGATGCAAGGCAAACAATCTCTTTCAGACCCCTTAGAAAGTAGTGTTGATCAACAAACACGCGTTATTTTAAGTGTTCCTATTTATAAGAACAATCAAGTCATAGGTGTTGTGGGCGGTTCTTATAATGTCACAAAACTAGGAAATATGTTGTTTGATGATTTGTTTAATGGACAAGGAAAAAGTTTTATTGTTGATCAAGATGGAAATCTAATCACTAGAGACAAGAAATACGAAAAAAAGCACAATATAAAAACAATAGATAATTTATTTGATATTTGTGATGAAAAGGAAGTGAAAACAGACTTCAACCAACAAGAATCAGATTTAATCCAAATACAAACCAAAAAGAATAAATCGTTATATTTAGCTTATTCCCCATTAAAAATCAATGATTGGATGATTTGTTACATTATTCCAGTTCATGTTGCTCAAGAATCTTACACATTTATTAAGCATTATGAAACTTTGTTGGCAACATTTTTAGGCTTGATTGTACTCAGCTTGATGATTTATTTGGCTCACTCAAATTCAAGAGAAAATAAATATTTGATTCATTTATCTGAAATTGACCCATTAACTTCCGTTTTCAACAAAGAAACAACGCAAAAGCTCATTGATCAAAAACTTAAAAATCATGAGCACTTCTGTTTCTTGATTTTGGATGTGGATGATTTTAAATCGGTGAATGATAATTATGGACATGCCATAGGTGATAAAGTATTAAAAAATTTGAGTGACCTATTTAAAAATCATTTTAGACAAACGGATATTGTTGGAAGAATTGGTGGCGACGAATTTATCATTCTAATCGAAGATGAACATATTGCCGAATCAAGAATTCAATCTTTACTAAAAAAAGTCAATGAATTAAAGATTGAAGAACTACAAGACTTTAAACTTTCCATCAGTGTTGGAATGGCATTCGCCCCTAGTAACGGCACTACTTTTATGGAGTTGTATCGCCATGCCGATCATGCCTTGTATCAAACAAAACGAACAGGCAAAAATAATTATAAAATATATAAAAATGACGAGAACTAATCTCGTCATTTTCTTATACATTCGTATAGTTAAAACTATTTAAATCTACTGGCTTATCCTTTATATAATCCTTAATTTCTATACCCTCTAATTTGGCTGGACGAATCACTATCTCATTTTTAACGACATCTTCTTTAACTAGTTTTAATTGTTTCATCAATGCGAATAAATCTTTTAGAACATCCATCTTTTTAAGGATTCCCTTATACACATATTCAATAGCCCCTTCACTTAATGCCTGGCTTTTTGAAATATACTTCTTCCCATTCTTTTCTGCATTATACTGTATATAGAACCAGAATCGAAGTATCTGTAAATTTTCACCTTTACTATTTTTTAAGAATACCTCTTTCCAAGATGAATTCACCACTTCTTCTTTTTCTTTCTTTACAGAAGACTTCTTTTCTTTTAATAACTTATCGCTTGGTTTATCAATAATACTCTTATTCATCAATTCTTCCATTTCGATATCTGTGAATTTAATAACATAAATTTTTCTGCCATTCATTTCACTATCACGAACCAAACGAACACTTTTTAATTTACGAATCAACATATCCATAGATGGTCTTTCTGTACTTTCATCCAATAAACGGAATACATATTGATTGGCTTGGGCATTTGTCAATTCGTTTTCATATACCCAGTCATGCGTTTCTGCATACGGGTTTTTTACTGCCATAAATCTAGCATAACAAAATAATCTTAAAGAAAGTGCAGCTGCACCATTCTCATTACTATTTACGTTTTTGATAAAACGTTCTCTATTTTTCATTAACATTTCTGTACTCATTAAATCTCTCCTTGAAAAAATTCGAACGCAATAGATTATATCATCATTTGTGAATTTTTGCAGAAATAATTGCTTGTTTCCAAGCAATTATTTCGATAATTCGATAAATTCCTCAATTCTTGATTTTGCGGTTTCCAATGCAGAAATCCAGAAAGCTTCATCCGTTAGATCAATACCTAATACTGAAGCTGTATCTTCTACAGAAGCAATGGTTGTTGTGTGTAACATCTCTTTATATTTTGGAACAAATTCTTCTTTTCCCATTTCTTGATATTTGACAATCAATCCACGTGCAAACAATCCACCAAAGGCATATGGCCAGTTATAATAACTTAAATCTGAAGAATAATAGTGTGACTTACATACCCACATATATGGATGTAAACAAGTTGGATCCAGTCCATCGCCATAAGCTTGTTTTTGTGCGTCCAACATAATTTCATTCAATTGATCTGTAAATAAGAATTCATCGCTTCTACGATCAAATACGGCTTTTTCAAATAAGTAACGAGAATAAATATCACAGATAATCTGACATAGATCTTGAAGTTGGTTTTCAATCAAGCCTAGTTTTACTTCTTTATCTTCCGTTTCATCAATTACTGCATTCATAATGATATTTTCATTAAATGTACTTGCCGTTTCTGCAACTGGCATAGAATATTCCCAATTCAACGGTTTGTGACTTTCAATATTCAATCCATGATATGCATGTCCAAGTTCATGAGCCAACGTAACGACATCTCCAAGTCCACCATCAAAGTTAGTTAATACGCGTGATTGTTTCACAAATGGCATATTACAACAGAAGGCTCCACCCACTTTTCCTTTGTGTGGATAAAAATCAATCCAGTTATTGTCAAAAGCTTCTTCCATCATATCGGCCAATTCATCACAGAATGGTCTAAAATGATTTACTAAATATTCTTTTGTAGTTTCAGGGGTAAAACTTGTAGTAGCTGATTTTCCGACTGGCGCAAATAATTCATACCAAGGAAGGCCATTTTCATATCCAAGTATTTCAGCTTTTCTTTTCAAATACTTATGGAATACTGGCAAGTATTTCTGCATTGCACTAAGAAGTGCATCTAATGTTTTCTGGGATACATGAGACTGGTGTAGTGTCATATCCATTGGACTTGTATATCCACGCATTTTTGCTTCAGTGATGACCTGTAGTTTAATATTATTCAGTGAGAAACTAACGGCATCTGCAATAGGTGCATAACTTTTGATTTCTGCTTCATAGGCAGCTTTACGAACTTCTTTATCTGCATCATATGCAAGGTTACGGACAGATGCCAATGGCAACTTCTTACCATCATATTCCACTTCAAGTGAGCTTGTTAAAAGGCTTTGTTGCTTCTCCCAAGCTGAACCACCAGAAATATTCATTTTAGCAAGTGCTTCCTCCACGTCTTCACTTAACAAATATTTTCCACTTTCATGAATATCATTTAAGAAATATTTGTATTCGCAAAGTTCTGGACAGTCTAAATAACTGTTCAAATCTTTCATATCCGCAATATAGCGAGAAAATATAGCCATAGCCTTACTCGCTGTACTTGCGATGGTAGCTACTTTATCAATGGCTGCTGCCGCTTTCGCATTTGCCGTATTTGTGGATTGGCTCAAAAATCCAAAGCAACTCAAATGTTTTTCTAATAATTCAAATTCTTCTAATCCTTTAACAATTTTAAGAAGATCTTCCTTCTCATTTTCGTGACTTAAAGTCTTTGAAAATTCATCCAATTCTTTTGCCTTTTTTTCAAAAGAAATTAGATCTTCACTAAATTTAGGATCACCAAATCCTTTGTACAATACGTCTAATGACCATTCTGAATTCATATCAATTTCCTCCAATTTAATAAATTATACCATAAGAAAAGCTCGAGCATATGCCCAAGCTTATAATACTTGTGATAAAAATTTAATAGTTCTAGGATTTTGTGGATGTTCAAAAATATCTTCTGGAGTACCTTGTTCTTGAATAATACCTTCATCCATAAATAATACACGATCACTTGTTTCTCGGGCAAAGCCCATTTCATGAGTTACAATCACGATTGTCATCCCCTGGTTTGCTAATTCTTTGATTACTTCTAATACACCTTTTACCATTTCTGGATCTAATGCACTTGTTGGTTCATCACATAGAATCACATCCGGATGCATTGCTAAAGCACGAACAATAGCTAGACGCTGTTTTTGTCCACCAGATAATTTTCTTGGATATTCATCTTTCTTATCTTCTAAGCCAACCTTTTTAAGCAATTCAATCGCTTCTTTTTCAGCTTCTGCCTTTGGTGTTTTAAGTTCTAAGATGGGTGTAATCGTAATATTTTCTAAAACTGTTAAATGTGGGAATACATTAAAGTGTTGGAAGATCATCCCAATCTTTTTACGGTGTGTATCAATATCCACATTTTCAGCTGCGATATCCACACCTTCAAAAATGATTTGTCCACTTGTTGGTTTTTCTAATAAGTTTAGACAACGTAAGAAAGTAGATTTTCCTGAACCACTAGGTCCAATAATACTAACAACTTCTCCTTGATGGATTGTTTGATCAATTCCTTTTAATACTTCAAGATCTCCAAAATTTTTATGTAAGTCTTTTACAACAATTAGTTCCTTAGTCACTGACACTCAACTTCCCTTCCATGTATTTAATTAATTTTGATAAAGAATATGTAACGATAAAGTAGATCAAACCAACAATTACTAATGGTTCAATAGATTTATAAGTAGCGGATTTAATTACACTGTTAACAGTCATTAATTCACCAATATAGAATGTACTTGCCAAAGATGTTTCCTTGATCATCATAACGAATTCATTACCTAATGCAGGCAAGATATTTTTGATAGCTTGAGGAATAATGATCTTAGTCATCATATGTACATTTGACATACCCAATGATTTAGCCGCTTCTCTTTGACCTTTATCTACCGACTGAATACCTGAACGGATAATTTCAGCGACATATGCGCTCGAGTTAATAATCAACGCAATGATTACACTGACGATCATTGGCATCTTTCCATTTGTCAAATAAGAGAAAATATTGATGAATAACCACAATTGTAGCAACAATGGTGTTCCACGAATCAATTCTACATATACACCGGCAATTGCTTGTACAATCTTATTCTTTGATAATTTTACAAGAGCAAATAATCCACCAATAATTGTACCAAAGATAACAGTTATAGCTGCAAGTCCTAAAGTAACTCCTAGACCTTTTAATAATTGTGGCCAACAATATTGTACAATTTGAACACATGTTCCAAAGAATCCAGTTGCAGTCAATGTGAATTGTTCACTACTTTGTTTCTTAGCTGTTTTATACCATTTTTCATACAAACCTTTTTTATTAACTTCCTTTAAGATTTTATTGACTTCCTTCATCAATCTTTTTTCACCTAAAGGAGCACCTACACGGTTACCTGCATAATCTTGATCAATATTAAATAATTCATCTAACTTCGCAAGTTCAGAGTTCTTTTCAATATATTCATCAGCTGTACCTTCCGAACATGCTACGGCTTGTACAGTCCCATTCTTTAATAGGGCAACACCATCATCAATACTTGAAATAGATTGTAATTTTGCGTCTGGAATTTGATCTTCGGTATATTGTTGCTGAATCGATCCTTGTTGAGCAGCTACTTTTAAGCCCGTTAAATCTGTTAATTTTTTATATTTCTCTTCATCTTTTTTAGAAATAATAACAGCCTGTCCACCAGTGTCTTCTGTCATATTGTATCCAATAGACATTTCCATTTGTTGAGCACGTGCTGGTGTATAAGCCAATCCAGTAATAGCTAAATCGATTTCTTCAGTTTGAAGGTTTGCCAAAACAGTATCGAAACTTGATGCTTTGATTGTTAGTTTAACACCCATCTTTTTTGCGATATATTTTGCCAATTCAATATCAGAACCTACATATTGAGCTTGTCCTGTCTTTGTCGAATCAATAAATTCATTAGGAGGGAAATCTGGAGATGTTCCCACAACTAATTCTCCTCTTTCTTGAATTTTGTCTAATAAATCACCTGTAGTTGATGTGTCTGTTTCATCGGCAAAAGCAGGCATGATACTAGACATCATAATCATAAAACTTACTAAAAATGTCGAAACTAATTTAAATCCTTTTTTCATGTTGTCCTATTCCTTTCTAATAAAAAAAGCCGTCCTTGAATATACAAGGACGACTATAAAATCGCGGTACCACCTTATTTCCTGCACAAAAGTACAGGCCCTTAACTCATAACGGGAGTATCCGAAGCTTCCTCAATCTTCGAAAGCTTAGCTCTAAGACACGTTCACCCTGTGCTTACTGTTCCATTTCCACCATCAGGAACTCACTATCAGCAGCATCCACGACTACTTCTTCTTTTCATTGCCTCTACAAAGGATGGCTTTATTATAAACAAACATTTTTTTAATTGCAATAAGAAATTTTATGATTTTATCAACAACTCAATTTCATTCACATTTAGTGAACAATATGCAGAAATTTGTTCAAGCGGTTTGTTTACATCCAACTTTGCCATTTCTACCGTTCGTATCTTTATTCGATCTTCCGCTTCTTTCACAAAAGATAAGCCATCCTCATTTTTCAATGTGAATGTGTTACACATTCGATCATTTCAATTCGATTCACACTAAAGAACACTAAGACAATCGTTTCCTTTAATTGTTTGTAGTATTTTCCTTCCAATTGTTGTGATCCATGTAGTCTAGCCAAATAATAATTCAATCGATTGAATAAATTATCTTTCATTTGTCTTAACTGCATTTCTAAATCTACCATGGTTCGATCATCAAATTCAAACAATAGATCCAAACGAGGACTTTTCATTTTACTATAATCTTTTACCATTTCTGAATTTTTTATAACCCTTTCTAAAAGCACTGTGAGTAATGATTTTAAGGCATCATTAGCCTCTTTACAATCTTCGCCAAACACATACTTAAAGGCGAAATCGTTTAATAAATTTGCGCTACGCATGAGCACCTCTTTTCTAGTAGGCATTTCCTACATACTCATATACGTAAAAAAAGACACTTTTTCGAATAAAAATCAAAAAAAGCATCTTTTAAAGACTTATTCGGCTTCAATCTCCTTAATGAGACACTCATTACCTTGAAGTAAAACTGTATGTTCACTCTTACAATATGGACATTTTCTTCCATATTGAATCGTATCATATGTTTTTTCACATTCATTACAAATCGTAATAGCTTCAATCCACTCATATTCTAGTGAAGAGTTTTCAATTAAAGGAACCTTCTTCCTATAATATTTCCAACAATCCACTAAATACTCAGGAACAATTCCACTTACTTTTCCAATCTGTAAAGTCACTCTACGAATATCTGTAATATTATTTTCTTGTGCAAGTTCTTCTAATGTTTTTGAAATATGTACAACAATCCCTAATTCATGCATACTATTTCTTCTTATTACGAATGATCTTAATTTGACGCTTAGCCGCATATGGCAATATAGCCTTCATCTTATCTTCCGCCTTAACCATTCTTGCACCATCTTTGATATCACGCGTTAAGTGGATCGCATCAAATTCACATTTTGTCGTACACAAGCCACAACCAATACACTTATTTGTATCGACTATACTTGCACCACATCCTAGACATCGATTGGCTTCAATCTTAACTTGTTCTTCTGTAAATGTAGAACGTAAGTCTCTAAATGATTTTTCACCCAAGCCCTTTTTAATACCAGGTATCTGACGTTTGGCATGATCAAAATCAATATCAATCAATGCATTATTTTTATCAAATTCATTAAACAAGTGTAAGTCTCTTCCAATTGTCAAAGAATTACCCTTATGAACAAAACGATGCATTGATTCTGCTGCCTCTTTACCATGGCTAATCGCATCAATCGCAAATTTTGGTCCTGTATACACATCACCACCCACAAATACATCTTCAACAGATGTTTGTAGTGTTGTTCCATCCGCTTTGATTGTTCCATTTGGGTTGACTTCTACATCGAATCCTTGAATTGAAATAATACTTTGTCCAATTGAAAGTAATACATGACTACATTGTATAGTTTCTAAAACACTTTCATCATAGCTTGGATTAAATCTAGCCGTTTCATCCTTTACACTTACACATTGTTTAAATACAATTGAATCTTCTACAATTTCTTTTGGACCCCATCCACAATGAAGAATTATACCCTCTTCTTTTGCCTCTTGTACTTCCTCAAAACTTGCCGGCATTTCAGCTTCTTGTTCCAAAGAATATAAATGTACCTTTTCAGCTCCACTTCTTAAAGCTGCACGAGCAACATCTATCGCAACATTTCCGCCACCAACGACAACCACATCACCAGAAATTAGATTTGGATTTTCTGTTTTATTCACCTTACGCAAGAAATCAATTCCAGATTCAACCATTTCATTTTCCTCACCTGGAATATTTAATTTTCTAGATCCCTGAGCACCAATAGCCACATAGAACGCCTCATATCCCTCATTTCTTAAATCATCCAAAGAAATATCTTTACCTACTTCTATGCCACACTTAAACTCAATGCCCATAGCTTTTAACACTTCAATTTCAGCCTCAATCACAGACTTTTCTAATCTAAAAGAAGGAATACCGTAGACTAACATACCACCTGGTTTTTCTTCCTTTTCGAATATTGTTACAGGATAGCCCATTATTCTTAAATAATAAGCCGCACTCATACCAGCAGGACCTGCGCCAATAATGGCCATTTTGTTTGTGAAGAATTTGCCTTCGACATTTTCACATAAAGGAATATAACGCTTATCTTCATGAAGTTCTTGTTCGGCAATAAACTTCTTGATTTCATCAATAGCCAAAGGCTCATCAATCAATCCACGTGTACATTGTTGTTCACACCTTCTGTTACAAATAGCTCCACATACGGCTGGAAATGGATTAAAGTCTTTAATTAACTTTAATGCATCCATATATCGACCTTCTTTGGCCATTTTAATATAGCCTTGAACCGGTAAATGTGCAGGACATGCACTTTTACAAGGCGATGTTCCCGTTTCATAACAATTGACTTTAGCTGTATCTCTAAAGTTCCAATTCCACTTTTCAGGCCCCCACTTTACATCATCTGGAAGTTCTTGTTTAGGATACGATACAGGGCCATCTTTGGTACAAAGCTTCTGACCCAATTTTGCCGCGCCCACTGGACAAATTTCTACACACTTTCCACAAGCTACACACTTGTCACTATCCACATGCGCCCTATAAGCACTTGCCGACATATTTGGCGTATTGAACAATTGACTTGTTCTTAATGCGTTACAGACACCATGTGCGCAGTTACATATCGCAAAAATTTTATCTTCTCCATCAATATTGGTAATCTGATGTACATATCCTTTTCTTTCACAACGCTCTAAAGTCTCAATAACCTCTTCATACGTACAATAATGTCCACCCTTGTTTGTCTGTACAACATAGTCAGCCATATCTCCTACCGCAATACAAACATCGGCTTCAACATCGCCAGTTCCTTCACCCCTAACACGTTGTTGTCTTCTACATGAACATGGAGAAAGTGCATATTTATCGTATTTATTCAACCAATGCGAAATCTTTTCTACACTTACCGCTTCTTGATTAGCATGAATCGCCTTTTCTACAGGAATAACATGCATACCAATGCCAGCTCCTCCAGGAGGAACCATTGGCGTTACCTTTTCAAGTGGTAATCGTGTCATCTTTTCAAAGAAATCCGCAACAATTGGATGTTCTTCAACAAGATCTTTATTCATAACCATAAATTCAGCTGCTCCAGGAACAAACTGAGGAAGCACAAATTGTTTGTGGTGATCCGCATTTTCCCAATTATATTCAATCATTCCAATGTCGCATACTTCATTTAATACACGATTCACTCTTCCTGCTGGCCATCCACTTCTTTTCACTACTTCTTCAAAAGAAAGTGGTTTACGTACTTCAAAACACAAACATAAATCACATTGTTCATCATTTAAGATTTCATTTAGACACTCATATTCAGGATCCGTTTGGGATAATTTTTTTACTTTAGCCGGAATACGATCTGTGATACGCCTTGCCAGTTTATCAATATTATCTCGATATGCCATATTATTCCTTCCAGGCTTTTACTTCATTTTCAAGCCACTTACACCAGTCATCAATTCCCTCACCCGTTTTTGCGCACACCTCAAAAATTTTCGCATTTGGATTACGGTACAAAATATTCTCTTTACATTTCTCTACATCAAAATCAAAGTATGGCAATACATCCATCTTATTAATTAGAACCACATCACACACTTGAAACATCAATGGATATTTTAAAGGTTTGTCGTCTCCTTCTGGAACACTTAAAATAGCCACATTTTTAGTGGATCCCGTGTCAAATTCAGCAGGACATACTAAATTTCCTACATTTTCAAGTACAGCCAAATCTAAATCTTCCATACCCATTTCATGCAGTCCTTGACGAGTCATATCTGCGTCTAAATGACACATACCACCTGTATGTAGTTGAATCGTGCGTACGCCATATTCACTGATTGTTTTGGCATCTACATCACTATCAATATCCGCTTCCATAATACCAATTCTCATTCTATCTTTTAATCTTTCTAACGTTCTAGATAGAGTTGTTGTCTTACCTGCTCCAGGACTTGACATAACATTTAATAAGAACACACCTTTATCTTTACATTCTTCTCTTAATTTATTCGCATCTTTATTATTATCTTCAAATACACTTTGTTTTACTTCTATAATTTTATACATGATACAAAACCTCCTAAATTGATTGTAAACGATTTCAAATCAGTAGTAAATAAACACATGTTAGTCTTTGCACACCTTGAAAAGTAGTCACTTTTCGCCTATCATAATCTATATGAAGATCTGTATGTACCAAATGTCTGTTTCAATGGATAATCAACAAAACATAGCTAAACTAAAAGACATTCCAGACTGTGATATTTTAGTTCTACCAGAAATGTGGAACTGTCCCTATCATAATGATGCATTAAAAACAGCTTATTTGCGTCATGATGAAAGTTTGATGGCTTTAAAAAAACTAGCTAAATCGCATAGGGTATGGATCGTGGCTGGGTCAATTTGTGCGGATAAATACAATCGTTGTTACATATTAAATAGCGATGGTGACATTGTTTGTTCGTATGATAAAACACATCTTTTTGAATTCCACAACAAACAAGATTATTGTGAAAATGAAGTATTTGTACCAGGAAATCACCTTCAATGTTTCGATACGCCATGGGGAAAATGCGGTATTTTACTATGTTACGACATCCGATTTCCAGAAATATCCAGAATTCTAGCTCAAAATGGAGCACAAATTCTATTTTGTCCGGCTGCTTTTAATGAGCAGGCCACAAAGAAGCATTGGAAGTTATTTGTCCAAACTCGTGCTTTAGAAAACGAAGTCTTTTTGTGTGGGGTTGCCCCAGCTAAGTATACATATAAAAACTATACTTCAGGAGGCCATTCTATGCTTGTGGATGGTTTTGGCAATATTGTAGTGGAATTGGATGAAGAAGAAGCCTACAAAGTTGTAGATATCCATTTAAAAGACATTGAAAAAGTAAGGAAAAGAATGCCTTATTGGAAGGTGCGTAGAAATGATTTATATGAATTAAAGGAGATCAAAAATGAAGACAATTCAAATCAATGAGATCGAAGGATTTCAAATTGGTAGTGCACAAGATACAGAAAATGCGACTGGCTGTACAGTCATCTTATGTAAAGAAGGAGCTACAGCTGGTGTAGATGTACGTGGTGGTGGTCCTGCTACTCGTGAAACAGATTTGTTGAATCCAAAAAACATGGTCCAAAAAATTCATGCGGTCACATTATCGGGTGGTAGTGCTTTTGGTTTAGAATCAAGCAGTGGTGTTATGCAGTATTTGAGTGAACACGAAATTGGTTTTGACATGAAAAACATCTATATTCCCATCGTATGTGAGGCTTGTCTATTTGATTGTGGTGTAGGTAATTCTAAGGCATATCCAAATAAACAAATGGGATATGATGCTTGTATGGAAGCGGAAAAAAATGATCCAAAACAAGGAAATGTCGGTGCAGGAACAGGGGCTAGTGTTGGTAAATTCTTTGGCCCTCAATATGCGATGAAGGCTGGACTTGGATTTTCGGCCCTACAAATAGGTCCATTAAAAGTAGGAGCTATTGTAGCTGTGAATGCTTGTGGTGATATTTTCTATCCAAATTCAGACAAACCAATTGCAGGTATTTATGATCGAAACACAAACACAAGATTGTTTAGTGAAGATGAAATCTTAAAGGCAGCTGAAAAGATGATCAATTCTTGTGGTATGAATACGACAATTGGTTGTATCATCACAAATGCAGACTTAAATAAAGCCCAAATGAATAAAATCGCAAGCATGGCCCATAATGGATATGCAAGATGTATTCGTCCAGTCCACACTTCAAGTGATGGAGATACTATTTTTGCGATGACATCCAATAAAGTGCCTGCAGAACAAGATCTAGTTGGAATCATGGCTGTAAAAGCAATGGAACAAGCTATTGTCAATGCGGGTACACTTGCAGATAGTGCTTATGGTCTAGCTAGCTACAAAGAAATCACTAAAGACTAATCATTAAAGTATCGCTACGGTGATACTTTTTTATTTAACGTGTCAGAAAATGACAAAAGTGCAATATCTGTAACGATAACTGCACTTTTTTAAGGTTTAATCTAAAATTTTTCCATCTATTGAAATTGTGACAACTTGCCAAGGAATAAACTTTTTACTTTCCTGCAAAGCTTTCTTAACCGCATTTTCAAGACCACCACAGCAAGGTACTTCCATACGTACAATGGTTACACTTTCAATCGAATTCATACGAATAATATCGCAAAGCTTTTCTGAATAATCCACACCATCAAGTTTTGGACATCCTATTAGAGTCACTTTATTTTTCATAAATTCCTGATGGAAATTGGCATAGGCATAAGCTGTACAATCCGCAGCTATTAAAAGCTTGGCATGTTGAAAGAATGGTGCGTTGATAGGTGCTAGTTTAATTTGAACAGGCCAAGATGTTAGTTGACTTGATACATCAATCGATGGACTTGAGACAACTGGATTCAGTGTATGCATCATAGATCCAGGACATCCTGAATGCATGGTGCCCGATTCTTTCATGCGTTTTTCCATATTCTTTTTTACCGCCTCTTCATCATAGGCTAAAGTATCTTTTTCAATGAATGAAATAGCACCTGTAGGACATGTAGGTAAACAATCCCCTAGTCCATCACAATAATCATCTCGCATTAATTTCGCTTTTCCATTCACTAAGCCAATGGCTCCTTCATGACAGGCATTCACACAGATACCGCATCCTGTACATTTATCTTCATCAATTTGAATTATTTTTCTTAACATAGAATCATCCTCATTTCTTATGACCTTATTTTAGTGTATAATACAATCAATTTATGTTGTTTAAACAACGAAAGGAAAATATTTATGGATTCAACATTCAAACAATACAAGAAAAATGAAATTATTTATCATATGGAAGATATTCCACAAGCCATTGGCATTGTCAAAGAAGGAAGTGTTGTCATAGAAACTGTAGACTTTTTAGGCAATGTTTCCCTATTATCACATATTGGTCCCAATCAAATGTTTGCGGAAAGCTATGCCCTAACCAAAACACCTATGTATGTATATGTTAGAGCGGTTGAGGATTGTACAATTCAATTTTTAGATGTTCAAGCCTTAGAAAAATCTCCAGAATTAAAAGATCAAATGATTCAAATACTTTCAAATAAGAACAAAATGTTGTCACAACACATATTTCATATTTCCAACAAAACCATCCGTAATAAGGTGTTGTCTTACTTATCGTTTATGAAACTAGAAACACAAAATTCTACCTTTAAGATTCCGTTTGATCGTCAACAGATGGCTGACTATTTAAACGTAGAACGAAGTGCCTTATCAAAAGAGCTTTCTAAAATGAAAAGTGAAGGTCTAATTGATTATCACAAGAACACCTTCACTGTTTATTCTATTTAATTTTTACTGGTACAAAACCATCTTTTGTGAGTATCTGTATTTCTTTAAATCCACAAGATTGAATTAATTCTAAACTTTCTTCAAAAGCACAATCCAAATAATTCTTATCATGACAATCACTGTTTAGACAAATACGTGCATTTTTAGCCTGCAAGTATTCCAATATATCTCTAGATGGATATGGTGTTTTACGATAGCCTCTAGCGATGGCTCCGGTATTCACTTCAAAAATCTTATCGTAAATCAACAATCGGTCAATACAGTCGCAAACAATATTCATATAGTCTTTATCATTAAATTGAAAATAAGACTCGTCCTCATTATATTTGGTAATCAAATCCAAATGTCCAATGATATCCACTTCTTGCCAATCATACATATTCAATAAATCTGAATAGTAGTCTTTACACATCTTTTTATAGTCACCAGAATAGGATTCAAATAAAGAATCAAATACAGGCTTTGAATAATCCACAGCAGTCTCACCTAAAAAATGTTTACTTCCAATCACATATTCAAATGGAGCTTTTTCAGATATTCTTCCTAACATATCTTCTTCAATGCCTAAATGGATTTGAATAGACGAAGCGTATTTCGATTTAATTCTCTCAACCTCTGAAATATATCCTGAAGTATCTCGCATGGAACTTGTATCCACGTCCAAATATCCATGGCCAGAAAAGCCTAGAATATCAAAGCCTTTTGAGATGGCTTCTAAAGTCATTTCTTCAATCGTATCTTTGCCATCACAAAAGATAGAGTGTGTATGTAGATTCTGTTTCATGATAACTTCTCCAACCAAGCTTTGCAGCCTTCAAAAATATCATTATAAGCCGTTTCAAAATCGTTGGTGTACCAAGGATCTGAAACATCTCTTGATAATAATTTATAAATCTTGTGATCTGGATCATTATCAAACATACGATTTAGATTACGCACATTATTTTCATCCATACAAATCAAATAGTCATACGACAAATAATCACTCATTGTAGCTTGTCTTGCATAATGTCTAGAAAATGGAATCCCCTTTTCTTTTAGTTTACGCTTAGCCGGAGGATAGATATCATTACCAATTTCTTCACGACTTGTAGCTGCACTAGAGACATATAGATCTACCCCATTTTTCTTTGCCAAATCTTTCATAATGTACTCAGCACTAACACTTCTACATACGTTCCCATGGCAAATAAAAAGCACTTTCTTCATAGTCAAAAAAACCTCACTTTTATATAATTTATCATACTCAAAAGAAAATGATAAGTCATGAAGCAAAACAATATTTCATAAATCATGTTTCAAATAGAATCATGTAAATGATTAAAATGGCTCTTTTGTACTTTTTTGTAAACGCCAAATAAAAAGCTATAAAACTCCGTTTTTGAAATCTTATAACTTTGCTATTAATGATATTAAGTTATTATTCAATATTTGTATTTCAAACGGATTGGCTATTACATCTTTCCACCGTAAACAGGAAAAACTCCACTGTCACCATAGCTCTGAATTTTCTTAAAATTCTTTAACAGTTCCATGTCTTCAGCACTAATTTCAAAATCCAGTTGGGCATTACTCTTCATATGTTCAGGATTACTTGTTTTTGGCAAAGAAATTGCACCAAGCTGAATCGTATATTTAATGCAAAGCTGTGGAACAGTCACACCATACTTCATTGCAATCGCAGTTATCTCCGGTTGATTTAATATTTCACCATGCGCAATTGGTGAGTATGCTTCTACAGCAATACCATTCTTTTGGCAATATTCTACTAACTCTATCGGCGTATTACTGATATGAAGAAGAATCTGATTTACCATGGGCTTAATCTTTGCTGTTTCAAGAAGACTTTCAATATCTTCGATCTGAAAATTGGAAACTCCGATTGCCCTAAGTTTTCCTGCCGTATAAGCATCCTCAAGAGCTTTCCATGCTGCTCGATTCCCCTCTACATATCGATCTTCGCTCTGATTAACCTTTGCCCATGGCTGCGGACTGTGGATAATCATCATATCAAGATAATCCAGTCCCATCTTTTCAAGCGTCTCATTGATTCCTGCCATCGCTTCCTCATAAGTCTTATGTTCTGCAGCAACCTTTGATACAACAAACAACTCCTCACGCGGAATACCACAAGTTCTTACTCCTTCACCCACGCCACGCTCATTTCCATATGCCTGTGCCGTATCAATATGTCTATATCCAATCTTTACTGCTGTTTTTACAACGTCAGCAGCCTTATTATCATCAATAAGCCAGGTTCCAAGTCCAAGTTGTGGAATTTTTACACCATTATTCAATACAATACTTCTATCAAACATTTTATTCACCTTCCTATTTTAGTTTTCTATATTCTTCATCACTTACCGGTTCAAGCCATTCATTGGAACTATTTTCGCCCGGAACTTCTATTGCCAGATGTGAAAACCATTCATCCGGTGCTGCGCCATGCCAGTGTTTCACTTCTGCCGGAATATTAATGCAGTCGCCTGGCTTCATTTCTACAGCTTCTTTACCTTCTTCTTGATAATATCCTCTTCCGGCAACGCATATCAAAATCTGTCCGCCTCCACTTTTTACATGATGGATATGCCAGTTATTTCTGCATCCTGGTTCGAATGTCACATTGAAAATTCCAACCTGAGAAGTAGAAATCGGTGCAAGAAAACTTCTGCCGGAAAAATA
>UMCT01024778.1_pt1 | contig 22349 bp, 25 predicted proteins | sample 1964291 | NCBI WGS metagenome assembly UMCT01 (sample SAMEA4835974, study PRJEB28245) | human gut metagenome | biome: gut microbiome; material: fecal sample | place: Denmark | collected 2008 | reverse complement strand
CGTGTTCAGTGTCTTAATTTATGAGACCATTATATTATGATTGACATTATTAATTATGAAGAAACAGATAACACAGATGATAAAGTAGAACAGCAATATATCAATGAAGCAATCAAAATTATAATGGCACATTTATTTATGTGTGTAGACGATTTAAAAGATAAAGGATTTACATACAATGATTTCAAAGATTATATATAAGGAGAGGATTAAAACGAGAAATCTAAATAGAATTGATGCTTTCACATCAGAATTAAATAGGATTTGGAAGACATATTTTTGTGATCTTAGATTTGGACAGTTTATGTCAAATTTCTTTAGTTGGGTTATTTATACAAAGAAAACGGATATTTTCTTTCCAGAAGAAACAGAAATGCTTACATATTTAAGAGAATACTGTGGGGAGGAAGAAAAATGAAAACTGCACAAGAATTATACAAAATATCGAAAACAAAAGCACCAGAAATTGTAGATGAAATTCTTAAAGGTGTAAAAGAACATGTTATTCAAAAATGTGAAGAAGAAGCATGTAAAGGCGCAACTTATTATAAAATCCTTTTGGCTGATGGATTATGTTATGTTAAAGATTTATTACTCAAAGAGTGCATAAAAATTGCAAAAGAATTTGAAAAAGATGGATATAAAGTATCAATTTGTGATAGTGAAAAAGGAAAAGGAAATTATATCAATTTTTATATTACTTTTTCTTGGGACGGTAAGGTATACAGTTCAGTAGATACTTCGTATTGCTTATATGATACAGATCAAGGAATTAAAAAAGAAAAAGAAAGATAAGGAGAAATAAAGATGGATATTGCAGGTAGAGTCAAAGAACTCAACGAAGCATCCAATGCTTATTACAATACTGGACAATCTATTATGAGTGATTTAGAATTTGATTGTAAACTTAAAGAATTAAAACGGTGGGAAGATGAAACTGGTATTGTACTATCAAATAGTCCAACGCACAATGTTGGTGCAGTAATATTGGATAATATAAAAGAAGTTACACATAAAACACCGATGCTTTCACTTGAAAAATGCCATAGTGTAGAAGAAATTGAAAAATTCGCCAATGATCACGACCTTGTAGCGTCTGTAAAATTAGATGGCTTAACAGTACGTCTTACTTACAAAGATGGTGATTTAGTTTTAGCAGAATCGAGAGGTAATGGTATAGTGGGTTCTGATGTAACAGAACATGTTAAACAATTTACAAATGTACCATTACATATTAATAAAGAAGGAACTTATGTTATTGATGGCGAAGCACTTATCAGGCTAGATGATTTTGCCGAAATCAACAAAAACGAAAAATACAAAAATAGTCGTAATTTAGCAGCAGGAACATTATCAAGTCTTGATACTTCGGTTGTAAAAGATAGGAAACTATCTTGGTATGCATGGGAAGTTGTTGAGGGAGATAGTGATAATTCATTCTACAAAAGATTATTAAATGCTCAGAATTTAGGATTTGATGTAGTTCCGTGTTACAACATTACAATAAATGAATTTAATCAGTTACAGATACATATTGATAATTTCATCAATATTGCAGAAAAAGAAAATCTTCCTCAAGATGGTGTAGTGTTTAAGTTTGACGATGTTATATATGGTAAATCTCTTGGAAATACAAGTCACCATTTTAGGAATGGTATTGCTTACAAAATATTCAATGATTCCGTAGAAACAACATTGAGAGATGTTGAATGGAGTTGTGGCAAAACTGGTATTTTAACACCTGTGGCTATTTTCGATACTGTAGATATTGAAGGAAGTGAAGTAAGTCGTGCATCATTGCATAACATTTCCGTGATGAGTGAAATCCTTGGGAGAAGTTGGAAAGGTCAAAGAATCGGAGTGTATAAAGCAAACATGATAATTCCTGCCGTAAGATGGGCTGAACAATTTGATGCAAGTAAATTTAATGATTTAATTTTAGATGTATCTTATAACAACATTCCAATTAAGTGTCCAATTTGCGGTCAACCTACAAAAATCGTAAAAGAGAACGATTCAGAGGTTCTTTACTGCACTAACGAAGCTTGTAAAGGCAGATTGCTCGGCAAACTTAGTCATGCAGCTAGTAAGAATGCACTTAATATTGATGGATTGTCAGAATCCACGATAGAAAAATTTATCAATCTTGGTTGGCTAAATTCAATTCATGATATTTACTACCTAACAACACATGAAAATGAGATGAAAACTTTAGAAGGATTTGGTGATAAGTCAGTTGAAAAACTTCTTTCGTCTATTGAAAAATCTCGTAATACATCTTTAGAGAGATTTATCTATAGTTTATCCATTCCCTTAGTTGGCAAGTCAGCAAGTAAAATGATTGCTGAAGCAACTGATTATGATTTAGGTAAGTTCATGAATATAATGACAATATATGGTGCTAAATATTTTGGAAGTATCCAAGGCATAGGTGATGTTCTTATTAGTTCAATGGATAATTATTTTGAAAAACAGTGTGATAAAATTTGGCAACTTTCAAAAGAATTTGTATTTGAGACAAAAGGCAATTATAAAACAAATGATTTATTGAATGGCAAAACATTTGTAATTACTGGTAGTTTAAACCATTATTCTAATCGTAATGAGTTAAAGGAAGTAATTGAATCTAACGGTGGTAAAGTATCAGGCTCTATCAGTTCCAAAACTTCATATCTTATTAACAATGATATTGATTCTACAAGTTCAAAAAACAAAAAAGCAAAATCGCTTGGTATTCCAATTATTAATGAAGAAGATTTCGCAAATATGCTAAAAAAGTAAATACGGAAGGAGAATATATAAAGGTAAGTGAATTATGTAAAAGGTAAACAGGTCAAAGAACTTATCAATGCAAATATCTCTGATGATGATATTGTTTGCATTGGTGAGCAGCATGACTCATTAGGCAGATTTGACCGTCAAATTGTTGGTGTGGAAACACGTCAAGTAGGATTTGACGCTTCAAATACATACAAAGCCATTATTACAAAGCCTTATAACTCAAATGGTGCTTTAAAATTTTGGCAATAAAAGGAGTGATTCTATTTTAAAGAGCAAAGTGCTAAGTATAGCGTTGAGTTTATCATTGCTTACGACCCCTATGCTAACAGCGAAAGCAAACACACATAACTACAGGGTTAAATATGCAAAGACAACAATCAATGTTAGAAAAAAACCAAAATTAAAATCAAAGATTGTAAAAGTAAAGTATTATAACGACCCAATTAAAGTTGTGCAGAAAGTAAACAAAAAATGGAGCAAAATTCTTCTTAACGGAGAATATTACTATGTAGCGAGTAAGTATCTATCAAATAAAAAAATGAAATATAGACGCTATAAATCTCCAAGCAATAGAACTTTCAAAAGTTATTTATCAGGTTCTTGTATAACAAGAAACAAGTCAATTGCACAAGGAAGATTACATAGAAAGTACAAATTAGACTATAAAACAGGCGTTTATATGGTTGGTGATAGATATTGTGTAGCATTGGGCAGCTATTATGCAACAAAAATCGGTACGAAAATGGATTTAGTGTTATCGCATAATGGCAGAAAGCATGTACTGAAATGCATTTTAGCTGACCAAAAAGCAGATAGAGATACAGTCAATAACCATAGAGTGCATAAAGATGGAAGTGTTGCAGAATTTGTAGTAAATACTTCTGTTCTTCCACGCAAAGCACGTTATATATATGGTGATGTATCTTATGCAGGAAAACAATTTCGGGGTAAAATTGTTGAGATTAGGGTTTACAAATAATTATATGGAGGATAAAAAATGGAAACATTAAACATTTATCTTGCTGGTGGTATGCAGAGATTCGGCAAAGACAATTTTGATGAGAGTAACTATTGGAGGGTACATATTGAACAGGAACTAATGAAATTAGATTGCGGTAGACAAACAAGAATTTGCAATTCAAATGATTACTATAGTTTTTATGATAATGTACCAAGGTATTCAACAATGAGAGAAGTAGTGGAGTTTGATCTTAATAAAGTGAGAAATTCTGATTTAATTATTGTTAATTTTAATAATGATTTGAAATCACTTGACACAATGACAGAATTAACAATCGCATACGAACATAGAATTCCTATTCTTGGATTGTGTACAGATGAGAATTATTCAATGTTGCATCCACGGCAGAAAGAAATGAGTAATCGTATTTTTGGCGATATTGATGAACTTATTGAATATGTAATTGAATACTATGTTGTTTAAAAATGACGAAAGGTTGATTTTTTATGGAATCGAGAAAGGAGATAAAATTTGTACAATGTAATAAAAAAAGATGGTACTATAGAGCCTTATAATGAGCAGAAAATTATTGATGCTTGTAATAAAGCTGCTAGACGTGCCATGTATGAACTGTCAGACAATGATTATGCACAGATTTTAAATGATGTATTGGTGAAAATAGATGAGAGTTATGACGAAGATACGGTTATTGAAATTTACGATATGCATAACATTGTAGAATCTGTTTTGGAAGAAGATTTTCCAACGGTTGCAAAAATGTATAAAGAATATAGAAACTACAAAAAAGACTTTGTACATATGATGGACAAGGTATACGAACGTAGTCAGTCTATTAGATATATTGGAGATAAAAGTAACGCTAATACAGACTCGGCATTGGTGGCAACAAAAAGAAGTCTTATTTATAATGAATTAAGTGGAGAATTATATAAGAAGTTCTTTTTAACTCACGATGAGAAACAAGCTGCAAAAGATGGATATATCTATATTCATGATAGAAGTGCAAGACTCGATACATTTAATTGTGATTTGTTTAGAGTGGGCGAAGTTATGAAGGGCGGTTTTGAAATGGGTAATATTTGGTATAATGAACCAAATTATCTTGATACTGCTTTTGATGTAATGGGAGATATTATTCTTTCTACTGCCGCACAACAATATGGAGGATTTACAGTTCCAGAAGTAGATAAAATTCTTGAACCATATGCAGAAAAATCATATAAAAAATATGTCAATGAATATAAAGAAAATACTAAAGAATTGCTGAGAGAATTGCACATCTCATTTGTAGAAAAGGCATTTAATCCTATCATTGATAAACTTGCAAATAAAAACTCAACAAACAAAGTTCAGCGTGATTTTGAACAAGGATGGCAAGGTATCGAAATGAAGTTAAATTCTGTTGGATCAAGCCGAGGGGACTATCCTTTTGTCACGATGACAATTGGTTTAGCCACATCTACTCTTGGTAAAATGGCTGCTATTTCACTTCTTAAAGTTCATTCAGAAGGACAGGGTAAGAAAGGATTTAAACGTCCTGTATTATTTCCTAAGATTGTATTTTTATATGACAAAAATCTTCATGGAGATGGTTCAGATAAATATCCGAGTGCAGATGTATTTAATGCTGGTCTTGACTGTAGCAGTAAGACAATGTATCCAGATTGGTTATCATTAACAGGTGATGGATATGTTGCAGAAATGTATAAGAAATATGGAAAAGTGGTAAGTCCTATGGGTAAGTGCAAATCAGCCCATGTAAAACGGTATTTAACTGTTGCTTAACAGGTGTGGTTATTATTTAACTGCTAACAGATAGGTCTATAAGAGAAGGAATTCGTTTGTATTATAGATGAAGCTGTGCCTTATAAATAAGGTCAATCGACTATCGGTGATGAGTGTAGCCGAGTAGAAATGGAGATAAGCACCATTTCCAAAGATACCGCCCAATGACGAGAATTAGGACATCTCAGCAGGGAAAAGCTAGTCAGTGCATATGGTAACATATGATTAACATGTGTAGAGCATTTCTTTCACCTTGGTACGAAAAAGGTGGTATGCATCCAATGGATGAAAATGATAAACCAATTTTTGAAGGAAGATTTAACCTTGGAGTAGTGTCACTTCATTTACCAATGATCCTTGCAAAAGCAAGAAGAGAGTCTAAAAATTTCTATGAAGTTCTTGATTACTATCTTGAATTAATCCGTGGATTGCATAAAAGAACATATGATTATATTGGTGAATTGAGAGCAAGTGTAAATCCAGTTGCTTTCTGTGAAGGTGGTTTACTTGGTGGTAATTTAAAGCCAACAGATAAGATCAAATCAATTCTTCCACCAATGACAATGAGTTATGGAATTACTGCATTGAACGAATTGCAAAGACTTTATAATGGTAAATCTATTCGTGAAGACGGACAGTTTGCATTAGAAGTTATGCAATATATCAACGATTATACAAATCGAATTAAAGAGGAAGACCATATTTTATATGCAATTTACGGCACTCCTGCCGAATCGTTGTGTGGTCTTCAGATTGAACAGTTCCGCAAGATTTATGGAATCATTGAGAATGTATCAGACAAGCCTTATGTAAGTAATTCATTCCATTGCCATGTTTCGGAGCAGATGTCACCTATTGAAAAACAGGACAAAGAAGGACGATTCTGGAATTTATTTAATGGTGGAAAGATTCAGTATTGCAGATATAATCTAGGATATAACAAAGAAGCTATTAAAACACTTATTCTTCGAGCAATGGATAAAGGCTTTTATGAAGGAGTAAATCTTGCTATGTGCTACTGTGAAGATTGCGGATATCAGCAAGTAGAAATGGATATATGTCCTAAGTGTGGTAGCAAGATGATTACTAAAATTGACAGGATGAACGGATACTTGGGATTTACAAGAGTACATGGTGAGACAAGGTATAACGAAGCTAAGAACGCAGAAATTGCAGATAGAGTTTCAATGTAAGGAGTGTGGTTCATATCAATTATCATAATATTACACATGATGATATGAACAATGGTGATGGTTTGAGAGTCGTTTTATGGCTCTCAGGCTGTTCTCACCATTGTTATAATTGTCAAAATCCTCAAACTTGGAATCCTGATAGTGGTATTCCATTTGATGATTCAGCAAAACAAGAGATATTCAATGAACTGTCTAAAGATTATATATCAGGCATTACTTTCAGTGGTGGTGATCCACTACACGAAAATAACCTTGATGAAGTCTTAAAATTAGTCCAAGAAATCCGTATTTCCTTTCCTGAGAAAACTATCTGGTTATATACTGGCTTTTGTTGGAACGACATTATGTGTTCTTTTACAGGATTACAAGCTGATTGTGTTGTTTTAGATAAAAAAGACATTGAAGTGTGGGAAAAGAGAAGAAAGATAATTTCCAATGTAGATATGCTCGTTGACGGAGAATACATAGATGAACAGAGAGATCTATCATTGAAATTCAGAGGTTCAAAGAACCAAAGGGTAATTGATGTAAAGCAATCTCTCGCACAGAACAAAATAATTCTGTATTGCAATTAAAAATGAAAAGAAAGAAGAGAATAAACATATGGAACATGAAAACATTAAAACTGGTCAAATAATGTATTGGGCAAGAGTTCTTCCTAAAATTGATACTTATGACTTATATGAACTGAAAGTTAGGACTTTATATGACACATATTTTGTTGCAGTGGATAAACGAAGCAAGCAGTCCTATATCTTCCCATATAAGGACATAAATAAAACAATATTTACTAAGAGAGAAGAAGCACTTATTTGCATTAAATCAGAAGAAAGTAAGAGGTGAAAACATGGATTATAACAGTATTTTAGAAATGGATAATATCACATTACAGGACTGTACAGATATGTATCGACTAAAAGATATGTGTGCAGTGATTGAAGATGGTAAAATCGTTAATTTTGTGAAGGAGGAAAGAGAATGAAAGTAAACGTAAAAAGATTAAATAAAGATTCGGTGCTTCCAACACAAGGGAGCAAATATTCAGCAGGATATGATTTATATTCTACAAAAGACGAAACGATTCTGCCACATTGTACTGAAAAGATTGGTACAGGATTGGCGTTCCAGCCAGACGAGAAATGTTTTGGTGCTATTTTCGCAAGGAGTGGGCTTGCTACAAAATTAGGTATTCGTCCTGCAAACTGCGTTGGTGTTGCAGACATGGATTATACTGGCGAATATGTTGTAGCATTACATAATGATAGTTGCGATCCAGTATCAATTAAAAAAGGTGATAGAATTGCACAATTAGTATTTCTTCCTTATATAGATGCCGAATTTAATGAGGTCAAAGAATTAAATAATACTGAACGTGGTAATGGAGGTTTTGGTAGTACAGGAAAATAAGGTGGTGAATAAATAATGGCAGTAATAGCTATAATTACTTTAATATTTTTGTTTATGATTTTTGCACTAGCGTTAGTTAATTGCAAAACTACTTTTGATATAGAAGACAGTGATAAAGAACAAATAGAGTTTCTTAAGCAATATCAAACTCTAGGAAAGAAAGATGGTGAAACATATGACAAAACAGTATAACATTAAACTATCAAATCAGAAAGAACAGATTGAGTTTTCCAATATGTGTAATAAATTTTCATTTGACATCAACTTGTGCAAAGGAAGTTATGTAGTTGATGCAAAAAGCATTTTGGGTATTTGTACTATGGATACAAGTGATGGATGTTGTGTGAAAATTAACGCATTGTCTACAAATAATAAAATTCATGAGTTCGAGGAAAATATTAAAAATTGGAGGATATAAGATTGGACATACAAAAACAATATTGTTATAACCTACCAAAGTTTTCTGGGAAAAATATTCCAGTTAAAGAAGTATCCAAATTAATTGGTAAAGACCAACAATTTGTTCGTCAAGGAATAATAAATGGTAAATTACCAATAGGTACTGCTTTCAAAAAGAAAATAACAGACTTAAAATCAAATGAACAAAAGGAGTCATCTCAATATGATTTTTATATAAGTCCAAAACTTCTTTGGGAATATACTGGTATTATTTATGAAGATGATTGTGACATAGGGCAGTCTTAAAAGGCTTGCCCTATATTTTATTTTGTGGTAATATATACATTGATAATTATATCATCATTTTATTGTCACAGTCACATTAAATTTGTTTTGGGCATGTATGGTACTTGATTGGCAAGACGCATCGTAAGACGCATACCTTTCTAAACATGCCCAAAATGGTTGTTTTTAGCACAAAAGATATAACTGTTACAATAAGAAGAGAGATGGGGAGCGATATTGATGCTGCCTGTGGTCAGTTACGAAAGAAATTTCTGACGAAGAATGGTAGAAACTAGAGGAGGTCAGACAGTGGATACATTTTCTATGACAGATATGGGACTTCTTAGAAACAGCAATCAGGATAGTGTTTTCTGTGAAGAGAATCCCATTGGCAGATTTCCGAATCTGTTTCTTGTTGCAGATGGTATGGGGGGACATAAGGCAGGAGATTTAGCTTCCAGATTATGCATTGCAGAGATGGTTAAACAGATACAGAGTTCAACAGCAAGGACTCCGGTTAGTGCTTTTGAACAAGCGATTGAAGCGGCAAATCAGAAGGTTTATCAGTGTGCGAAAGAAGATTTCGACCTTGCCGGCATGGGAACTACGGTGGTTGGTGCCATGGTAGAAGATGATGTTGCCTATATTGCAAATATTGGGGACTCACGTTTTTATCGTCTGCATGAACATTTGGAGCAGATTACTGTGGACCATTCGCTTGTGGAGGAGATGGTTCAGTCAGGTGAAATCCAAAAGGAAGAGATGCGGACCCATCCAAATAAGAATATTATTACAAGAGCACTGGGGACGGATGATACCGTCAGACCGGATTGTTTTGAGGTGAAAGTAGAGCCGGGGGATGTACTATTACTGTGCTCGGATGGACTGACAAATATGGTTGAAGACAGCCAGATAGAGAAGATTGTAAAAGAAAATAAAGAAGATATGAAACTGGCAGGGGAAAAATTGGTTCAACAGGCGAACGAAGCCGGTGGCAAAGATAACATCAGCGTGATTTTAGTTCGACTGTAAAGGAGTGAAAGAATGATTAATATTGGTGCAGTAATTAGTGGAAGATATGAAATAATCGAAAAAGTCGGAACCGGCGGTATGGCAGATGTATATCGTGCCAAAGACCATCGGTTAAATCGTTATGTGGCGGTTAAAATATTAAAAAATGAGTATAGCGAGGATGCGAAATTTGTTACAAAATTCCGTCAGGAGGCACAGGCAATTGCGTGTTTATCCCATCCAAATATCGTAGGAGTCTATGATGTAGGACAGGAACAGGATATGCACTATATTGTGATGGAATTTGTAGACGGCATCACTTTGAAAAAATACATTGAGCAGAAGGGCAAACTCTCGGTGAGAGAGGCAGTTGGAATTGGACTCCAGATTGCAAATGGTTTGGAGGCTGCGCATGCCAATCATATTATTCACCGTGATATTAAACCTCAGAATATATTGATTTCGAAAGATGGTACGGCAAAGGTAAGTGACTTTGGAATTGCCAAGGCAGCAAGTTCGAATACAATTACAGCAAATGCCATGGGCTCGGTACATTACATTTCTCCGGAACAGGCAAGGGGAGGATTCAGTGATGAGAAGAGTGATATCTATTCACTGGGTGTATCGATGTATGAGATGTTAAGCGGTTCTCTTCCGTTTACCGGTGAGAGTGCAGTGGCAATTGCCTTAGCGCATATTCAGGAAGATGCGACTCCGTTAGATGCCATTGATGCGACAATTCCACACGGACTTAGTAATATTGTTGCAAAATGTATGCAGAAGAAAACGGAACTTCGCTATCCGACGGTGATGGATTTGATTGCGGATTTGAAGATGTTTTTACAGGATCCGACCGGTGAGTACGGTGTGATTCGTAATTTGTATGAAAATGCGGATACCATTTTTATTCCGAGTAATGACGTGAATTCGTTAAAGGCAGCTTCTACGAAACAGGCATTAGATGAAAAGACGGAAGAAGAGGCAGACGAAGAATCAAACGGTGAAGTTGACCCGAAATTAGAGAAGGCATTGATTATCGGAAGCATAACCGTTGCTATTATTATTGGTGTAATTATTATTTATCTGTTAGGTCGATTTGTAGGTTTCTGGGGAGGAAGTTCATCCTCCAATGAAGCGACACCGGAGCCGACTTCACAGACAACACAGGCAAGTAAAGAACCGGTCAGCACGCCGGAGAGCAATAAAACACAGGTTCCGCAGATTAAAGGTCTGACACAGGAACAGGCACAGAGCATGCTCGATAGTGCAGGATTAGATTATAAATTTGAGTCAGCAGAATCTAGTGATGTAGAACCGGGACAGGTAATCAGTACTACACCTGCAATTGGTTCTGAAGTATCAGAAGGTGACACCATTACGGTATACCTTCGTGCGTCCCAGCTTCCAAGTGTATGGGGAATGACGCCGGAAGCAGCGGAGGAGGCACTTAAAACGGCTGGATTTGTTCCAAAACGTGGTGCGGATGTTTACAGTGATAAAACAGAAGAAGGCAAGGTTGTTTATACAAGTCCAAAACAGGGCGAGGATGCAGCTGCTGGTTCTACGATTACGTATTATGTAAGTAAAGGAGCAGAGACGGTTAGCGTGCCGGACTTATTAGGTAAAACAAAGAGTCAGGCGAAAACCGCACTTGAGAAGGTAGGATTAAAGTTAGGTACGACATCAAGTAGTTATTCAGACAATTTTGCCAAGAATAGAATTTGTGTACAGAGTAAAGCAAGTGGTAAAAAGGTGAAAAAGGGAACCTCGGTGAATGTTACAATCAGCCTTGGACCGGAAAAAACCTATACCTATAAGATGTCGGGAACAATTCGCATTGATAGTCCGTTTGATTACGAGACTGACCCGGCAGCAATGATTAAAATTGTTTTAAATCAGGATGGTCAGACAAAGACTATTTTGAACCGCAGTTTGACACATATGGATTTCCCATTGTCACTTTCCGGCGATGAAGTCACCGGCTTTAGCGGCTCTCAGGGAGAACTGATTGTATACAAGGATTCCAAGCGTGTGGATTCCTACAACGTAACCTTTAAGAAAGTTGCGGATTAATGAGAGGGAAAATCGTAAAAGGAATTGCCGGATTTTATTATGTCTGGTGTGAAGATGACAAACTGTATGAATGTAAGGCAAAAGGAAGTTTTCGAAAAGAGGGAATTAAACCTTTAGTTGGAGATAATGTTACGGTTTGTGTGCTGGATGAAGAGAAGCATCTTGGAAATCTGGAGGAGATTTTACCGAGAAAAAATGAGTTGATTCGTCCGGCGGTGGCAAACGTTGATCAGGCACTTATCGTTTTTGCGATGGCAAATCCGATGCCAAATCTTAATCTGCTAGACCGATTTTTACTTATGATGGAATGGCAGAATGTAGAGACCATTATCTGTTTCAGTAAACAGGATATGGTGTCTGAGGAGGAAGAAAAGCATTTTTTGTCAATTTATGAAAAATGCGCAAATCAGGTATTGACAATCAGCAATACCGAAAATATGGGAATTGATAAAGTAAAACAATGTCTGGAAGGGAAAACAACGGTTTTGGCAGGACCGTCCGGCGTGGGAAAGTCGAGCCTTTTAAACCGTTTATGCCCGCAGGCGGCTTCTGTGACCGGTTCTGTAAGTGAGAAAATCGGCAGAGGTCGGCATACCACAAGACATTCTGAAATTTATTCTCTGGGGAATCAGACGTTTTTGTTTGATACTCCGGGATTTAGTTCCTTAAAGCCGCCGGAGGTGGAAAAAGAGGAGCTGCGAAGGTATTTTACCGAATTTCTGCCCTATGAGGGGCAGTGCAAATATTGGGGTTGTACTCACATTCATGAACCTGGCTGTATGGTAAAAGAGGCCAGGGAACGAGGTGAAATCGGTGAGACTCGTTATGAGAACTACGTGCAGATATTTAACGAGCTTGCTGAATGCGAACGACGAGGGAATTGGAGGAATAAGAAATGACATACAAATTGTCACCATCAATTCTGGCGGCGGACATTACTTGTTTAGGTCAGGAAGTGAAGACCGCGCAAAGCGCCGGAGCAGACTATATTCATATTGATGTAATGGACGGGGTGTTTGTACCAAACTTGTCATTTGGTACAACAATAGTAAGAGGGCTTCGTGAGTGTACGGACCTGTTTTTTGATGTGCATTTAATGATTGTAAATCCGATTAAACATGTGGAGCGGTTTGCAGGAATTGGTGCGGATGGAATCACGGTTCATGCAGAAGCCTGTGATGACTTGGAAGAAACGATTGACGAGATACTTCGATGTGGTGCCAAAGCGGCGGTAGCACTTAGCCCGGATACGGATATTGATGTAGTTCTTCCGTTTTTGGACAAGCTATCCATGGTTTTGGTTATGACAGTATATCCGGGGTATGGCGGACAAAAAATTGTTACAAGAACATTTTCAAAGATTGCAAAGCTTCGCTCAATTATTGATGAGAGAAATCTTTCCGTTGATATCGAAGTTGATGGCGGCGTCAATCTTCAGAATATTGAGGAGATTAAACAGGCGGGGGCTAATGTATTTGTTGCCGGTACGAAAATATTTAAAGGCAACGTTGAGGAGAATATTAAGAACTTTAAAGAAATATTGAAGTAAATACAAAATAAGGAATACACAGGCTGTAAATGTGTCAATGTGAATTGACGGCGTTTATAGCCTTTATTATTATTCCTATTGATAAAAATTATCAATAACTTACTTGCAATAATAGCAAAATATGTCATAATAGTTAGTGGTGACTAACCAAGAAAGAGATTGTTGCATGAAAGGAGTAATTATGTCAAATCAGGAGAGTAAGTTTTTGGAGATTGTGGACTTAAAGAAAGGATTCGGAAGCGGAGAGACCAGACAGGAGGTACTTCGTGGAATGAATTTTTCCGTTGCCAAAGGGGAGTTCTGTGTATTGTTAGGACCATCCGGTTCAGGAAAGTCTACTTTGTTAAATATTATTGGGGGAATTGATTCTGCCGATTCAGGCTATATTGCAATTCATGGTGATAAATTAGAGAATTTAGGGGAAAAAGAATTAACCCAGTACCGCAGAAAACATTTGGGATATGTATTTCAGATGTATAATTTGATTGCCAATCTGAATGTGAAAGAGAATATTGAAGTAGGAGCTTATTTGTCTGATGATTCTTTGGATATTGATGACCTTTTACATACACTGGGGCTGTATGAGCACCGCTATAAACTGCCAAATCAGCTTTCTGGTGGTCAGCAGCAGAGAGTTTCAATTGGACGTGCGATTGTAAAAAATCCGGATATTTTGCTTTGCGATGAGCCAACTGGAGCACTTGATTACAACACGTCAAAAGAAATTTTGAAATTGATTGAAGATGTAAACAAAAAATATGGAAATACCGTCATTATGGTAACTCATAATGAGGCAATCCGTCATATGGCAGACCATGTGATTAAGCTGCGTGATGGAAGTGTAAGACACAATGATATCAATGAGCAGAAAATTTCGGCAATGGATTTGGAATGGTAGGAGGATGAATGGAATGAAGAAAAACAAGACGAAAAATCCATTAATTAAACGTGTGCCGAGAGAATTAAAAGGGGATTGGAGTAAATATCTCTTAGTCAGTCTGTTTATGATTTTTGTAATTGGCTTTATCGCCGGTATGTATGTGGCAAATGAGAGTATGTTGACAGCTGCAACCGAGAATATGAAAAAGTCGATTTGCGAAGATGGACATTTTGAACTTTCACAAAAAGCAAAAAAAGGGACTTTTGATTCGCTTTCTGCTACGATTTACGAGGATTTTTATTACAATTTAGATGAGGATAAAGATGGAGATGGAAAGAAAGAGGGAACCATCCGTATTTTTCAAAAAAATGATGAGGTCAATCTGGCAAGTGTTTTAGATGGAAGACTTCCGGAAAATAAAAATGAAATTGCGATTGACCGTATGCATGCGGACAATGCAGGAATTAAGGTTGGCGATACGATTAGCACCGGTGGTGAGAAATATGAAGTTTCAGGTCTGATTGCGTATGTCAATTATGCGACGCTGCATGAAAAAAGCACAGATTTGATGTTTGATGCCATAACATTTGATGTGGCAATGGTGACAAAAGAGGGATGGGAACGGTTAAATGGTACCTGCCATTATAACTACGCATGGCGTTATGATAAAAGACCGGCAGATGATGTAGATGAGAAAGAAATGTCGGACGATTTTCTGGATGATTTATATAAAGAGGTGATTACTTCCGGCAATCAGGTGGAGGATTATACACCGGCTTATGCAAATCCGGCAATTACCTTTGCAACAGACGATATGGGTTCGGATTTAGCAATGGGCGGCGTGATTTTGGATGTGCTCATTGTGATTATTGCCTTTATTTTTGCCGTGACAATTAGTAATACGATTAAGAAAGAGTCAATGACAGTTGGTACGCTTCGTGCATCCGGTTACACAAAAGGAGAGCTTGTAAGGCATTATCTGGCGGCTCCTATCATTGTGACATTTGTGTCTGCAATTATTGGTAATATTTTAGGCTACACGGTGTTTAAAGAATTAGTTGTCAATATGTATTACAGTAACTACAGTCTGCCAACGTACGTGACTTTATGGAATCCGGATGCATTTATAAAGACAACGATTATTCCGGTTGTCCTTATGTTTGTTATTAATTTATTGATTCTTATGCGGATGCTGCGTCATACACCATTGCAGTTTTTACGCTGTGATTTGAAAAAGAACAAACGAAAGAAAGCAATGCGTCTGCCGAAATGGAACTTTTTGAGCCGTTTTCGTCTGCGTATTATTTTCCAGAACATACCAAACTATTTAATTTTGTTTGTGGGAATTGCCTTTATTTCTATTATGTTAGCAATGGCAATCGGAATGCCGTCTACCTTACAGTATTACAAAGATAATACAAAGGATATGATGATTGCTGATTATCAGTATGTACTGAAAAGTTATAAAGATGAAACGGGCAAAGAAATTACAACGAAAAATTCAGACGCAGAAAAATTCAGTATGGATTCTCTGCTGTATAAGACGGATGCCATGGATGAGGAGGTATCCGTATACGGTGTAGAAGATACGAGTAAGTATATTTCTCTGCCGGATGCAAAGAATTTAAAAGAGAAAGAAGTTTACATTTCTAAGCCGTTTAGAGATAAGTATGATGTCGCTGTTGGAGATACGGTTACACTCAATGCGAAATACGAGAAAAAGAAATATTCATTCAAAGTAAAAGGATTTTTTGAACACTCGCAGAGTATTGCGGTCTTTATGCCGATTGAGCAGTATCGGACGGCATTTGACAAAGATGATGATGCATTTGATGGATTTTTTACAAATACCAAAATAAAAGATGTGAAAAAGGATTATATTGCAACGGTGATTACGGAGAGAGAGATTACGAAGATGAGTAACCAGCTTGATCATACGATGGGATCTTATATGCTGTACTTCCAGTTCTTATGTGTGGTTTTGTCGGCCGTACTGATTTATTTGTTGACAAAAATCATCATTGAGAAAAATGAGGTAGCGATATCTATGACAAAAATTCTCGGTTATACAGACGGAGAAATAGCAAAATTATATCTTCTTGCAACAACGATTGTTGTGATCATTTGTGCGGCACTGAGTGTTTTGGTTGGAACCCTTGTGATGCGGAGTGTATGGACGGTTATGCTGCAAAGCATGAGCGGATGGTTCACTTTTATTATGGGACCTTTGGATTATTTCAAGATGTTTGCGTTTATTTTTGTTGGATATTTGGTTGTCATGCTCTTTGACTTTAGAAGAATCCGAAAGATTCCTCTTGATGAAGCATTAAAGAGAGTGGAGTAAAAAGAATAGTTTTCTTGCTGATAAAAATTATCAATAAGAAAAAACGGGGTGGACATTTCTTGAAAGAGGACTATAATATTTTTCAAGAAATGGATAAAACGGAGGTGTCGTTAAGATGAAATTATTGAAAAAAATTAACGGAAAACATACGGGATTATTTGCAGCAGGTCTGCTCCTTGGTACAGCAGGAGTGAAAATTCTTTCCAGCAAAGACGCAAAGAATGTATATACAAAATGTACCGCTGCTGTTCTCCGTGCAAAAGAATCTGTTATGAAGACGGTTACGACGGTTCAGGAAAATGCTGGTGACATTTATGCAGAAGCACAGCAGATTAATGAAGATCGTAAAGCACAGGAAACTTCATATGCAGATGAAAGTCAGACAGAAGAATAAGATACTTATCAAAAAACACCTGTCGGTTTGTACGGGTGTTTTTTGTATATCTGAGAGGTGATAGATATGAAATTTAAAGTTTTGCATAATATGCGTGGCAGAATGCGTATTCATGTAATGACAAATGAAATGACGGATTTGCAGGCGGATAAACTGGAGTATGATTTGGCAGCACAGGATATGATTTTGACTGCTAAAGTTTATGAGAGAACAAGTGATGTAGTAATTACCTATGCAGGAGAAAGACAGCTCCTTCTCTCTTATCTGCAAACTTACTATTATAGACGGAAGGTAGAAGAAGATGAGACACTTGCCCGCTCCGGCCGTGCGATGAACCGGAAATATTGGGACAAATTAGTAAACCGTGTTGTGCTTCGTATGGGAAGTAAACTTTTTGTTCCGGCTCCGATACGAACCGGACTTGTTTTGGTAAAATCGCTTTCTTACATTAAGAAGGCTCTGTCTTGTGTAGGTAGGAGAAAGATTGAAGTTCCGCTGCTTGATGGTATCGCGATTACAACGTCAATTGTAAGAGGCGATTATGGAACGGCAGGTTCTGTTATGTTCCTTCTTGATTTAGGAGAAATCATGGAGGAGTGGACTCACAAAAAATCAGTGGATGATTTGGCAAAGAAAATGTCATTAAATGTAAGTAAAGTATGGCTTAATGTGGATGGTAGAGAGGTTCTTACGGATGTTTCGAAGATAGAGACAGGTGATTGTGTGACCGTGCATATGGGAAATGTCATTCCGCTTGATGGCGTAATCAAAGAAGGAGAGGGCATGGTGAATCAGGCCTCTCTTACCGGCGAGGCAATTCCGGTTGCGAAGAAACCGGGAGGTTATGTTTATGCCGGAACGGTGCTTGAAGAGGGAGAACTTCTGATTGAGGTTAAAGAGAATTCCGGCACAACAAAATATGAAAAAATTGTTGCCATGATAGAGGAAACGGAAAAATTAAAATCAACGGTAGAAAGCCGGGCAGAGCATCTGGCAGACCGTTTGGTTCCGTATACATTGGCAGGAACCAGTCTTGTTTACCTTTTGACGAGAAATGTTACCAAAGCACTTTCTGTACTGATGGTGGATTTTTCCTGTGCGCTGAAATTATCTATGCCGATTTCTGTTTTGTCAGCAATGCGCGAAGCTCAGTCACATGGCATTACCGTCAAAGGTGGAAAGTTCTTAGAGGCTATAGCAGAGGCAGATACAATTGTGTTTGATAAGACAGGAACGATTACAAAAGCACAGCCGGTTGTATCCGATGTGATTTCGTTCTGTGATGAAGAACCGGATGAACTTTTAAGAATTGCCGCATGCTTAGAGGAACATTTTCCTCATTCTATGGCAAAAGCTGTTGTACGCGCGGCGATGGACAAAGGACTTGTTCACGAAGAAAATCATTCCAAAGTGGAATATATCGTAGCACATGGTATTTCTTCACGGATTCAGGACAAGAAAGTAATCATCGGAAGTTATCATTTTGTATTTGAAGATGAACAATGTGTGATTCCACAGGGAAAAGAAGAATTGTTTGAATCCCTTTCGGGTGAATGTTCACATTTGTATCTGGCGATTGATGGTGTTTTAGCTGCTGTCATTGCGATTACGGATCCAATCCGCGAGGAGGCACCGCAGGTTGTTTCCATGCTTCGCAAGTGCGGGCTTTCTAAAATTGTTATGATGACAGGAGACAGCGAGCGGACTGCGAAAGTGGTTGCGGCTAAAGTTGGCGTTGATGAATATTATTCGGAAGTACTTCCGGAAGACAAAGCGTCATATGTGGAAAAAGAACATCAGGCTGGATGTAAAGTTATCATGATTGGAGACGGTGTAAACGATTCGCCGGCACTTTCTGCAGCAGATGTCGGAATTGCAATTTGTGATGGTGCAGAGATGGCACGGGAGATTGCTGACATTACCATTGCAGGCGACAATCTGGAAGAACTAGTTACCTTAAAACGGTTAAGCAATGCGTTAGTAAAGAGGATTCATGGAAATTACCGACAGATTGTTGGCTTTAATACCGGATTGATTTTGTGTGGGATTGGTGGTGTTATGCAGCCGGCAACGTCAGCGCTTTTACATAATACATCAACCTTGGCAATCAGCGTTAAGAGCATGAAAGATTTGCTTAACGAAAAGGATGAAAAATAAGACATATAACCTTTGGGTTTATACGGCATGAACAAAAGGAGACTTCTTTTGGGACTTCACTTAGGGATTTTCTGAAAAACGATTATTTTTGAGCGAAGCCTTCAAACGGAAACGAAAACAACCGACTACACAAGAGTAGAAATGCTCCTGCGTAGTCGGTTTTTCTTTGTCACTATTATGTGGTTTATTAACTTGTTGTGCAGTAGGTGAGAAGATCAATTTGACGCGTGAAAATATAATATGATATAATTATCTTGTTTTTGTAATATCAACTAATTTTTACGACCAGGAGGAACGAAAAATAATGAGAAGAAAAAAACAACTGACTGCTTGTCTGCTCGCTTTTGCTTTGTTGCTTGGCATGATACCTGCAAGTGAGGTATCAGCGGCAAAGAAAGTCAGCCTAAGCAATAAAAAATTGACTGTCACAAAGGGAAAGAGTAAAACGCTCAAGGTCAAGAACACAAAGAAAAAGGTAAAGTGGAAAATCCTGTCTGGGAAGAAGTACATCTCCTTAAAGAAAAAGGGTAAAGTAGCGGTATCTGTTAAAGGCAAGAAAAAGGGAACTGCAAAAGTACAGGCAATGGTGGGGAAGAAAAAATTGACGTGTAAAGTTACCGTTAAGAATGTGAAAACTTCCAAAACAACACCTGCACCGCCTGTCACAACAACACCATCTGCAACACCCCTTGCAAATTCTACCAATGATGCAGAAGCATTAAAAAATTTGATTGCTGAACAGAAAAAACAAGGTGCGTCGAGCGAGCTTAGTGAAGATATACAAAATAGCAAGCAATATACTTGGAAAAATGGTAGATTAGTAGGAATAGACTGGAGAAAAGTTGAACTTAAAGGAGAATTAAGTACAGAAAAATTTTCGGCATTACATTACTTATATTGTAACAATAACCAGTTGAGTAGTCTGGATGTGACAAAGAACACAAAATTACTTGATGATGCTATTCGGTGCGATGCAAATGTTGTCATTATCAGAAATAATAATTAACCAACCGAAAAGACCAGCTAGTTATAGTCAATACCTAAAATCGAAAAAGTATAATAATATAAAAAAAGCAGCTAAATACACCTATACATATTAGGAGAAAGAATATCCATGAAAAAAGTTAAAATGATCTCAATGATATTAATTTTCTGTATGTTATGTTCAGCTTGTGGGGGGACTTCGGAAGAAGTTGCCCCCATTCATACCGATAATACAGAAACAAACAAGCTTGCCCCCTATCTGAGTATTACCCGGTCGTTTTATTCAGAGGAATCTGAATCAGGGATGAGCAGCAAATGCTTTATTTATGATATTGAAGAAAAGAAACTGGAACAAAAAGGAACGGTGTCATATACTTCTTCACATCCACTTACTCTGTATTCAACCAGAAATGATAAGATATACTATTCGGCCTTTAGCGGAAAAGGGAAAGGAAACCAAATTTATTTAGATAATAATGGAACCGGAGAAAAAAAGACGAATCAGTTTTGTGATTTTAATTATTTGATCCAGTGCGGGGAACAATATTTTATGGCAGCTGAATTGCTACACCATTACTGTATTGAACCAATTGTTTGTGATGCGGAGTTTCAGAATTGCAGCCGCGTTATGTTCGATAAGAAAGATGACCGTTTCACATGGATGGTAAGTACGGTTCCAAAGGAAAATAAAATAGTTTTCTCTCATTATTCAGACAATGAAATGAGAGAAGCAGATGACGTAGAAGGTGGTAATGCACCTTCTAAAATTGCCATGCTCGATTTGGAGACAAAAAAGACAGAAACTGTTTATGAAACGAAATATTATATAGACGGAATAGCGTGTGAGGGAAAAAAGCTGATATTAAGTTGTGCACCAAATGGAGTTACTACCAGACAGAAACATAAAATCTATGAGGTAAATTTAGATACAAAAAAGAGTGTAAGACTGAAACTGCCTTTTTATATAATGGATCAAATGGCTCTCTATGACAATATTCTGTATTTCTTAGGATGGAAGGGGGATACAAGGGGCATATATGCTTACAATCTTACTACAAAAGAATATGACGTTATTATGGAAGAAGTAGAAGATGAATTTATCAATGGATTTTCATTAAATTATTAATCTGAAAAAATTTATTTTTTATGGATTAGGTTATGCCATTGAGCGTGTCCTTGCCAGAACACACTCAGGCATAAAAGGATTCCTTTTGAAAAAAGAGCAATCACAACAACTGACACTGGCTGAATGCTTTGCTGGATTGGGTTTCAAGTGATAGCGGTTTGAAAAATGGGGAAACTCAAAGCTGTGTAAAAATGTTATGACTGATTAAAACTTAAGTGTGAATAAAATGCTTACGATACGAGGAGGGTGTTTCCTGCATGAGCTGTAGGAAGGCACGATTGTAATAGCTGATGTTGTTGTACCCACAAAGGGTTGCAATTTCAGCTATTTTTTTGTTGCTCTGGGTCAGATATTCACAACTTTTTGTAATTCGTTTCCGGTTAATATACTGGAAAGGCGTAAATCCGGTAAAATCTTTAAACAGGCGGCAAAAATGTCCCTCACTAAGTCCTGCATTATGGGAAAGAATCTTCAGGGATATATTTTCCATATAGTGATTCGATATGAAATCAACACATTCCCGTAGCTGCGGATATGTTTGGTGGCAGGAATGGTTCATTTGTATTTGTGCCATATGGTGATTGTACAGGAGTTGCCAAATAATAAGAAGGTTGCCACGCAATATAAGTTCACAATCTTCAATTTGGGTGTTAGATTGTATAAAAATATTTTTTAAAAGTTCCAGAATATGGAATTGCCATTCCTCAGAAGAATGAATCGGGAGCATACAATTGGAAGCACTGTATAAAACTGGATAAAAGTAATGTTCGCAATAAGATGGAGTTATATCCATAATCATTTTGAGAGAGAAAACAATCGCATAAAAGGAACAATCTTCTGTTGGATCACCCATACGTTTTGCGCTGTGGAGTAGGTTTGGTGGGATAAAAATGGCATCGCCTGCCTGCAAAGTAAATTTAGCATCTTCAATCTGGAACTGTACATTTCCTTGCTCAAGGTAGAAAAATTCCATCTCGGAATGGCAGTGGAGGTATAAGG
>UMCT01046170.1_pt1 | contig 22640 bp, 17 predicted proteins | sample 1964291 | NCBI WGS metagenome assembly UMCT01 (sample SAMEA4835974, study PRJEB28245) | human gut metagenome | biome: gut microbiome; material: fecal sample | place: Denmark | collected 2008 | reverse complement strand
AAATTACACACTAGGGCACGTCCCTAATGTGTAATAGAGAAAGAGAGCTATAAAATAGAAATCAATTCCAGCCGTGTGCTTCGATCTGTGCATAATCGCTCAGTGAAGTACACTCTTGAAAACAGCGTCCATACTCAGCAGGAACAGCAAAAAGTGCAGTATGATCGGCACGTTCATATAAATGAATTTTTATTCCTTCATGAAGGGTGTAGGGAGATTCGCCTATGAGCGGAGCCTTACCGAAAGTAAATCTGAAACCGGTCGCTTTTTTACAATCATCGAACATAGAGACAGGAATTGTTGTAAGTGCGGTACAAGTATAAAAACACTGTCCAAAATCTATTGCTTCTGTACATCCGGCAAAAATTCCCTCCTTTATACTCTTGAGAGAAGTACATTTCCAAAATGTACGAAAAAAATCGGTCGCCAGACGACAAGAGGCGAATAAATTTTCAGGCAATGAAGTCAAAGAGGTACATTGCGAAAATGAATTCCGGAAAGATTCTACCTTATCACATGAGTGCAACAATCCTTCCGGAAGGGCTTCCAGGCTGCTGCATTGTTCGAACGCGCTCTCGAATGTAGTAATTGCACGAAAAGATTCCTGTGTATCGGTTGGAATCGAACGCAGGTTTGTACAATGCCAAAAAGCATTATACAGGGAGGTTAAACCTGTTGTACCCCATTGTTTTACGGCTGTGATATAGTCACGCATAAGCGCGTCCCCGCTGTTAAAGACAGGATTATTGGAATTTAACCGGCTTACAGTACCCGTAACTGTTATTTCATAAACTCCTTCTTTTTCGTAGATATGAGTAGGAGCATTGGCCGTCACTGTTTCCTTCTGGCCATCCCCCCAATCCACTACACAGTTTACTGCAGTCGTTTCATCCGTATAGAGGGGTAGTCCAGCTTTTGCCCCTGCCGGAACCGTCAGTTCAAAAATCAAAGAACCGAGAGTCAGATTGGCTTCCTGTACGACCTTTAGGGTCGTTTCGGCAGTATTTTCACCCAAACCGGCTGTCAGGACAATAGTTGCCGCCAATTTTTCAGGCAATACGTTCTTCTGAGCCGTCACCGTCAGGATGCCGTCTGCTTTCTCGATAGTTAACCAAGCGGCTTCGGTTGCAAACTTCCATATATCTGTTCCGCCCACCTGCACCTCTACTGTTTCCCTTCCCCCCTCTACCGGAAAATTCAATTGAGCAGGCTCGACCTTTAAGGTCACCTGTTCAGCACCATTTTGTACAACGACAACCGTATCAGTAATTTGTTCCCCATTTCGGGTTCCCTTCACTTCGATATTACTTTTAAGTTGTCCGGTAGAAAGATTCCGGGCTGCTGTCACCGTAAATCCGTCGTCCAGTGTGTCCACTACAAAATGGGGATCAACTGATCGAACGTCCCATTTATCACAGTTCGTCGTAATATGCACTTCCTGCATCCCTCCTTCCGCTTCAAAAGTAAGCAAAGCCGGATCCGTCGAAAGGGAAACGGGAATTTCTACAGGGGTCGGGTCATCTTTATCAGAACAAGCCCATAAAGCCACTAGTGTACAAAGAATAAATATCAGTTTTTTCATGTTTTACTATTATTATATTTGATTTAAATTTTCCCTCTATCCTTTCTTTCTCGTCTATATCCAGATAAAATTATTTCTCCCAGATTTAATTACAACCATTGTGAATAAGAGGCGGAAATTATCGAATAATCTTCCAGTTGAGTACATTCTTTAAAGGCCGTTTTATATTCGACCGGAGCTGCAAATTGGTTGGTATATTCTCCCCGTTCATACAAATGAACTTTCTTTTCGCCTATTCGTGTATAAGGAGATTCTCCTTCCCAAGCGCTACATCCCCTAAATATTCCATACCAACGCGTTGCCTGCCGGCAAAAATCGAAAAGAGATACTGGCACAGTAAGCAGATTTTCACAATCGGCAAATACAAAATTAAATTTCACGACTTTAGTACATTTATCAAATAGCCCTTCGGGTATTTTTATCAGGGAAGTGCATCCTAAAAAAGTACTTTGGAAACTTTCCACCTGCTCACACCGATCAAATAAGCCTGCCGGAATTTCTTTGAGGGAAACATCTCCTGCAAAACAATGCTGAAAGGTAAGAGCTGCCGTACAAGGCGCAAATAAACCTGCGGGGATTTGCTGTAAAGCTTCACAATACACAAAAGAGTAACTAAAATCAGTCACCTGACGGCAAGAAGTAAAAAGTCCCTCCGGCACTTTTTCGAGCCCTCGGCAATAACCAAAGATACTATTGATTTTTTCTATTCCCGTACATTCATCCAGCAAATGCTCCGGAATTACTTTTAAGGAGATACATTCCGTAAAACAAGAACTAAAATCGGTCGCCAAAGTACATCCGGCGAACAAATCGGCCGGAATTTCTTTCAAAGCAGAACAACCATTAAATGCATTCCGGAAGGTTGTCACGGTTGTGAATGCTTGCTCTGCATTTGAAGCAAGTGTGGTAAGTGAGGTACAACCGTGAAAAGCATATTCCATACTTTCAAGTCCTGTTTCTCCCCATGCTTCCACGGCCTTTAAACGGGCTCGTTGGGCATTATCAAGCAATATAGACGAAAGTGCCGTCACTGTACCCAAAATTTCAACTTCATAACTACCCTGTTTTTCATAAGTATGCGTAGGATAGCCAACTGATAAACCGTCGATTATGGCATCCACTTCCTCTTTTTGCCCATCTCCCCAATTAATCGTACATTTGACCACACCTTCTGTAGGAAGTGTCACCACAGCATCCGGCTTTTCTGTGTCATAGCTAAGTACCATAGCTCCGTTGCCCTGCCTTACTTCCAGTGTAGCTTGCGTTTCTTCTGTCCCGCCTTCTACAGAAACCTTCAGGGTCGTAGTCCGGCGCTGACCACCCAAATTACCTTCAGCCGATAAAAGCATTCCCTGCCCGGTCTGTGATACGGTAAGCCAGGAAGGGGCTCCTTCGACATGCCATACGATGCCGCCGGTTTCGACAGCTATTTCAGCCGAACCACCCCGGGTAGGAAGCGAAACCTCTGACCGATCAAGTGTTACCCGGGGAATTTCAACCGGAACAGGCTCATCATCACTCCTACAGCCCCATACCGTTATAAAAAGTATAAGGCAAAAAATAAAATTCCAACTTTTCATTTTTTCACATTTTTATTAAATAGAATACTTGGAAAACAGACTATTTTTCCCAGAAATTTTTGCTAATATAGGAAGAATCAAACTTTTGGATCAAAGAGCGGGGGGGACAAATGGGGGACAGCTTGTCTGAAACAGAAAATAGAAACACAAAAATCAAAAATAACCGTCATCTAAAATTTAAAACAGTAGAAATAAAAAACAGAAAAATGCAAATAAACAAGATTCAGAAACGAAAACCCTCTTCGATGCCGATGAAAAGATCCTAATCCGGTAAATAGGTCTCTTTAAGGAGTGAAGTACCTATCTGTTTCCGAAAAAAGCTTTAAAACGAGATTTGAAAAAAGGGAAGATTGTGACATTTGAACTTCGGAAATGTCCTAATGAATTTAAATTGACCTTTTTTTGCCAATGATATTTTACTATTTTTACAACATGAAATATTTCTGGTGCGTCTTGCTTTTTTTCGGTCTTTATTGCTGTATACCTACTGTACAAACTACCCTGTCGGGCCGATGGATACCAACCGGGACTTCTTTTGATTCACTTGCTTTCCAGATTTCACAAACTCCAGCAGGCAAGCTCTACGAACCAATTCTGAAACAAATGTATTTCCTTTGCGAACAAAGGCCTGATTTACCTATACTTCAATGGAGGACCAAATACTGGGAGGCCCGATACCGCGTATTCCATGCTGAATTGGAAGAAGCCCAACATCTTCTGGAAGAAGCTGCTCAGCAAATCAATCCGGATAAATATCCTTACGATAGAGCTCGTATAATCGGATTACAAAGCCAAATCTACCTGATGAGGGGAGATTTTCTGGAAAGTTATAAAGGCTACCGTCAGGTAAGTGCATTTTACAGCCGTATTAACGATACGCTTATGCTGGCCAACACCTGCGTAAACACGGGCGTCATTATGCAAAATCTGGAAGACTGGAATCGGGCGCTCGACTTTTTTGAACAAGCGGATAGCTGCTTTAACATTCTGGGCACCACCCATTTCCGGCAAAAAAACCGTTTGAACCTCTCCAACGCCCTTTACCGACGGGGGGAAGAAGAACGAGCCGTAAAAATACTGGAAGAACTCCTGGATGCCCCAGAATGCTGTGCTGACACTTCTTTTAAAATCAACGTTCTGCTCTCCCTTTTCAGTTATACCCACCGTCAGGATCAGGCAGAAGCAGCTTACCAATTAGCTAAAGCTTACGGCAACAAGAAACTAACGGCCAAAAGTGCAACCGGATTGGCAGCCGGCTATCTACAGGCCGGAAGGGAAGAACAGTCGCTTCCTCTATATCGCAAAGCCCTCGCTTACATAAATGAAAATCGTGATCATGAATTTATACTTCCCGTTTTACAGGGCATGACAAACACCTTTGCCGCCTTAAAGAATATCGACAGTGCTTATTACTATTTATGTCATTTCGAAGCAGCACGCGATTCGCTTTCTGTAGCTAACGGACTAGCAGAGATCAGACATATGGACAGCCGGGCAGCTATTGAACATTATGAATACCGGCTGAGCCACCTCCGGGAAAAGTCATTGTGGCAAAGCCGTTTGATGTTTCTCCTCTTTTTTACTGTTGCCTGTATTGCTGCGTTCGTATGTTATATTTTCTGGACTCGCCGGCACAAGGAACGTATCCTCAAACAACTACGCGAAGCTGAAAACAAAGAACTGTGCATACGACTGGAACACGAGACGCTCTACAAAGAACAACTCCGCCGGGAAGTTGACAGCCGGAATCGGGAACTGGCAGAACGGGTATTGGCAATTAACACCCGGAACCGGATGCTAAACGAATTGAAACAGCAACTCGATAAGGAACGGCAGACAGGCAACATCCCCCAAGCCGTTACAACAAGGTTAAAGCAATATATTATGAACCAGCATGTGCCCGACGAAGAAGAAGGCACCTTTTTCCACGTGCACTTTGAAGGGATTTATCCCGGTTTTTTCAGCCGGTTACAAGAAGCACATCCTGACTTATCGGAACACGAAATGCGCTTCTGTGCTTATGTACGCATGGGGATGGATAATAAAATGATTGCCCGTATCCTTTTCGTACAACCCGACAGCATCAAAAAGCTACGACACCGGATACGGAAGAAGGTTTCACTTCCTCCCGACGATTCTCTTGAAAACTATCTACGTACCATCTAAAAATATCTCCCAAAAGGAAGAGGGAAGAAAGCGTTCAAAAACAAAAGGGATTGTTCCAAAAATCTTTCGATTGTCGAACCTTTCGACCGGACAAAGAGATCTTAATCAAGGATTTCAAGCCTCCAAACAAAATGGAGCATTCGTTCCTACCAGAAATACTTCTCTTCAAAAAAGTCGAAATTTCAATTTTTGAGACAACCCCTTCCGTCTATTCTATTAAACTATTTAATAGCCGTACTGATCATAAAGGTTGCTGCCACCGCAACGATAGCATACAACTCCGGGAATACAGCCAGAATCAATGTTTTACCGAATACATCGTAACCGGATCCGATTCCTATAATTCCGTTTGCACATACCTGTCCCTGACGAATAGCTGAAAACAAACAGACAAATCCCAGCCCTAAACCAACACCGAATACTGCAGCTGCTTGCAACCAAGTGATTTCCGGAGTAAGAACTCCCTGTAAAAGGAAAAACCCTAGAAATCCGTACAACCCCTGAGTACCCGGCAAGGCACATAATACCATATAATTACCGAATGCCTCATCGTTCTTCTTCAATGCGCCTACCGTTGCATTTCCTCCAATCGTCACACCATACGCACTACCGATTCCGGACAAACCGAGTATTAAACCCACCCCGATATAAGCTAAAATAATTGGTTCCATAATCTTTAAAATTTAAATTTAGATTGTTATTAATTAATTATCTCTTTTTCTACTAAAATCAATTTTCGGTTCTTCTCCGGAAAGGCTGGTATTTTTTACCTCCTCCTTCAAAACCGGCATTTTTATAAAACTCGACAAACGTCAAACGCATCGGATGTACGAAAGATCCCAAACCTGCCATAAACAAATTCACACTATGTCCGAATAATAAAATAATGAGCATCACCAACTGCTTTACAACAGGTATATCTCCGCTCATATTGACGGCCAAATCATTAAATACCAACCCGAGTACAGCACTGGAAATACCCAAAGCAAACAAACGAATGTATGAGAGCGTATCTCCCAGCAAACCAGTAGCGGTATTATAAGTATCCCATAAACCCGCTCCAATATTGATAAAAATATTGCGTTTCAGGTTATTGAACAAAAATATGAAAGATCCGGCAACACCTGCTACCACATACATCGGGATTTTTACGTCGTATCCTTTTAAAGAAAGCCCATAACAAACGCCCTCTCCTAAAATCAAAATCAACCAGCCAATCGTAGACAAAGCTGCAGGCAAACCATAGCGCCGCCACAAATTAGCCACTTTCAGGAACATACCGAAAATAATCTGTACGACGCCGATAATCAAAGCCAAATTGAATAACTGCTGCGAATCCAGCATCATCGCTCGCATTTTTACGACCCAAGGCACTTGTACTTCCAGCAACTGTATTCCAAAAAATGTTCCACTTACAATTCCCATCACTACAGTAGCAGCTCCCAGCCATTGCGCCAGGGAAAGAATCGGCTTGAGTTTCGGTTTAGCCCAGATCTTATAAATGGATATACCGATCAACAACAATAAACCATAACCGGCATCCCCCAAACAAAATCCAAAAAACAAAACAAAAAACGGCGCAAAAAACGGTGTCAAATCGATTTCCCGGTAATTGGGCAAAGAATAAAGTTCCCCAATAAATTCAAACAAACGAGCAAACTTATTGTTTTTCAACAAAATCGGAGGATTATCCGTATCTGCGGGTTCTTCAAATTCATAATAAACCCCTTTATCCGCCAGCCAATCAGCCGTATTTTCCTTTATTCCTGCAGGAACCCAACCTTCCAGCGCAATCACTTTATCGTCGATTAACATTTCCGAAGCATCCACAATCTTCAGCTCATCTGTATCTTCATACAAACTTGTCCGGTAAGCCTTTAAACGCTCGATAGACCGCACCGCAATCCGATTGATTTTATGATAAATCGACTCTTTTTCTTCTCTTAGCTCATCGATATGCTGCTGAATCTCTTCCGCAGTGGCTTGAGGAAAAACGACAGCATCTGCTTCCGGTTGTACAGACGTCCCGGCAGGAGTTACCGTAACAAAATATTGTTGGCCTTTTTCCTGACGAATAGGAAAGGCATTGTATTGTTCTTCCCATTCCGGTAAATATTTCCGGTCCGGAACAGTAAAAAAGCGTAAATCCCATCCGGCATCACGCAATCCGTTCATTTCTTCTTTCGGAAATTCTCCCCACGGTTCATAAATCTGCCCATCTTTTTCCAGGCTGACAATCTGAGTATCAATTTGTTCTACTCGTTTATATTGTTCTTCCAAAAAAGTTAATAATTCCAGTCCTTCCTGATCCGGATTTTCCTCAACTTCTTCAGGTGCCCGTTTTGCCAGGCGTTTAATCATCTCCCCGATCCGTTTAATAATAAACATCTTCTGCTTCAGCTTTTCGTCCTCAGCCGATCGTTTCTTATTTTCATGGACATGAACCACTCCCTTTTCCCGGAGTTCTTCCAGGAATTGCCGATAATCCTTATAAAAAATCAGCAGGGATAATTTTTCCATTGGTACTACCATTGTCTATCTCTTTAAGATTCAAATTTCGGAAACCCCCTTTATCTTTCGTCGGTACTCTTCCATTTGATCATTCATTACATTTCATTTTGTTCTCCTTCTTTCCGGTTTTTCACAATTTTCTGTGCAGACTTCGAAAGGTTTTCTTCATCTTCCAAAAAACGCTTAATTTTCCGTATAGCCTCCTGGAAACCTGGAATTTGTACTTTTTCATACAAATTTACTTTTTGCGTAGTCTTTTTCCTCGCTTTATCCAGCAACTCCATTTTTCGAACATAAAACTCTCTCTCCAAAGCAATATCCACCACTTGTTTAATATGTTGGATACCATCCAGAAGCCAGCCCGGAGTATTGAATAAACTGAAATCTTTTACTTCATATTCCACATGATCCAATACAGGTGTACGGACTCCGGCAATCTTTTTTACCGACATATTGACATCCTTCACAGCTAATATTCCCGGCGTATACTCGTCGTAGAGCTGCAACATATTATTGATAGCTTCCAGTGTCGATTCCAATTTCGAATCAAATTCATCCGCCACCTCTTTCGCTTTCTTCACTTCCGAACGCAAAGCCGACTCTTTGTTTTTAATTGTTGGAAGAGCCCGTACCCGCATTTTCAATTGCTTATCGAGATTCTGCAAGGATGTCTTATTGTATTGAAATTTTATCATATTTCACATTTTTGATTTACGATTCCGGCTATTTACCTTTTCTCTCTTTACGGATCCTATCATTCTCCGGCGCTACCTTTTCTTTTGTATACCGAAAATGAGAAACGACTTCTTCCAAAAAAACCGTCAATCTTTGTAGTTTCCGAATTCATCTACAATTTCCTGCTTAATACCCAATTCAGCCTTGGTAAAATATTTCCGGAATAGTGTCCAAGCAGTGTCCAGCATCTGCGTAATACCGATATTTACGTCTATCGCCAGCAACTCATTGGAATAATCTTTTGCAAATTCCAATGTACGACGGTCATAATCGGTCAGGTCAAATCCATTTTCCAACTTTGTCCGGGCATTCGCAGCATCCGCATACAAACGGATAGCAGCATTCATCACCTGAGGATGGTCCTTTCTGGTCTTTTTACCGATTACTAATTGCTTCAAACGGGACAAACTCCGGAAGGGGTCTACGATCACCTTTCCGATTTCTGTATCTTTACGCAAAAACAACTGTCCTTCTGTAATATAGCCGGTATTATCCGGAACCGCATTTGTAATATCCCCGCCCGAAAGAGTCGTCACGGCAATAATCGTAATAGATCCTCCTGCGGGAAACTGAACAGCTTTCTCGTAAATTTTTGCCAAATCCGAATAGAGCGAACCGGGCATAGAGTCTTTAGAGGGAATCTGGTCCATACGGTTGGAAACGATACTCAGAGCATCTGCATACAAAGTCATATCGGTCAGCAGTACCAGCACTTTTTCATTTCTTTCTACAGCAAAATATTCCGCAGCAGTCAACGCCATATCCGGCACCAACAAGCGTTCAACGGGGGGGGCCTCTGTCGTATTTACAAAGCTTACGATCCTGTCGAGCACTCCGGCGTTATCGAATAAATTTTTAAAATACAGATAATCGTCATTCGTCAATCCCATACCTCCCAAAATGATACGATCGGTTTGGGCCCGTAAAGCCACATTCGCCATAACCTGATTATAAGGCTGATCCGGATCGGCAAAAAACGGGATCTTTTGGCCGGATACCAAAGTATTATTCAAATCGATACCGGCAATACCTGTAGCGATTAATTCTGAAGGTTGTTTACGTCTTACCGGGTTTACAGACGGTCCTCCGATTTCGCGTTCCTCTCCGTCAATAGCAGGACCGCCATCTATCGGATCTCCGAAAGCATTGAAAAAACGTCCGCAGAGATCTTCTCCCACTTTCAGGGTCGGGGCTTTTCCCAGAAAAGTCACTTCTGCATCTGTCGGAATCCCTTCCGTACCGGAAAATACTTGCAGGGTTATATCTTCTCCCCAGATTTTCACGACCTGAGCCAACCGTCCATTCACAATCGCCAGTTCATCGTTTCCCACTCCCTGAGCCTTCAGCGAGCAAGTTGCTTTCGTGATCTGAGTGATTTTTGTATAAACTTTTTGAAAAGCTGTTGTCATATTATTTTATTTGAAAATTTAAAAATTATTCCATGTCGTCCATTTCAAATTTTTAAATCATTAAAATTTCATTTTTTTCTCTCTTTGATGATATCCAGCACTTCGGCTTCGTACTTTTTAAACGCTTCTGATTGGAACTCCGAATAGTTCATTTGTTTAAATCCATTGATCAAACGTTTAAAATAAGGATTTACTTCCTCGAAAGATTCAAAATTGAAATCCGAACGGGTAACGTCCAACACCATATGCAACATATATTGCTGTCGTTCCATAGAAGTAGAACCGTCGATATTATCAAAAGCATCTTGTTGCAGAATCACAAAGTCGATCAACTCTGATTTCCAGAAAATCACATGGTAATCCAAAGGTACTCCATCATCCCCCAAAATATCGATTTGCTCTGCCGTTTCCCGTCCTCTCACCAACATATTACGGGCCTCATTCACATCGCTGATCCAGTCTCCCGAAATATTTTTCTTTGCATATTCGATAAATTCAGGATATTCCAAATACTTTGAATAGGATTCGAGCGTATCAATAGCGGGATAACGTTTGGAATCAGCCCGATTCTGAGAAAGGGCATAAAAACAACGGGCCACTTTCTTTGTAGACTCGGTCACCGGTTCTTTCAGGTTACCTCCTGCGGGAGAGACCGTTCCGATAAAAGTAACAGAACCGGTTTTTCCATTCTTCAGATACACCATTCCCGCCCGGGAATAAAAATTGGAAATAATAGCAGACAAGTCCATCGGAAATGCATCCGGTCCGGGCAATTCTTCCATACGGTTGGACATTTCCCGCAAAGCCTGAGCCCAACGGGAAGTAGAGTCGGCTAACAACAAAACCTTCATCCCCATTGTCCGATAATATTCGCCTATCGTCATGGCGGTATACACGGAAGCTTCCCGGGCAGCAACCGGCATATTGGAAGTATTCGCGATAATGGTAGTCCGTTCATACAATTTACGTCCGGAACGCGGGTCTTCCAATTCGGGGAATTCCGTAAAAATTTCCACTACCTCATTAGCACGCTCCCCACAAGCCGCCATAATAATGACGTCTGCATCTGCAAAACGGGCCAAAGCATGCTGCAATACTGTTTTTCCAGTACCAAAGGGACCGGGGATAAAACCCGTTCCTCCTTCCAGCATCGGATTCATCGTATCGATTACCCGGACACCGGTTTCCATCTGACGAGAAGGACGGGGCTTATCTGTATAAGCGCGTATGGCCACTTTTACAGGCCATTTTTGTATCATAGTGATTTTGTATTCCTGTCCCCTATCGTCTTTCAGGACAGCTATCGTATCTTTAATCGTATATTCTCCTTCCGGAGCGACAGACACTACTGTATATTCTCCCTCCATCTTGAAGGGCACCATAATCTTATGGTCCAGCCAATTCTCCTTCACATTTCCTAACCAATCTGCGGCGCTTACACGGTCTCCCGGTTGGGCAAGAGGGGTAAAACTCCACTTCTTATCGTCTTCCAACGGATTGGTATATTCTCCTCGTTTCAAGAAAACTCCCGTCATCTTGTCGAGATCATTTTGCAGACCGTCGAAATTCTTCGACAGCAAACCAGGACCCAATGTCACTTCCAGCATGTGGTTTTCAAACTCAACCGGCACACCGGGTTTTAAGCCACGAGTACTTTCAAATACCTGCACATAAGCAATATCCCCTACGACCTTTATTACCTCTGCCATCAAACGCTCTTCTCCCAATTGAATAAAACAAATTTCATTCTGGGATACAGGGCCTTCGACCTTCACCAAAACCAGGTTAGAGATTATACTATGAACTTTTCCTTGCGTTTTATCCATATTATAATTGTAAATTTAAATTTTAATCACTTTCCGATTATAAATTGTTCATCAAATTCAAAACTTTTCCGGAATTTCTCCACCAACTCCATAAAAACTTTCCTGCCAGATTCCGAACTCATCCGGCTCCATCTTTCCACGATCATCAATTTCAACATAAAGCTAATGACCTTTTCAATGGAAAAATATTCAAAGACAACAGCCTCATCCAGAAAATCCCAAATCAACAGATCCAGTCCTCTTTCTCTCTCTACCAAATTATCATTTTCCATAAGAGAAATCACCTTTTCAACATAAGGATAATCCATCGATAACCCAAAATCCTTGGAATTAGAGGTACGAAGGGCAAGGGCAAACTCATTTTCACCAATCACTTCCCGGCTGACATCCCGACCGTATTTTCTACTATTAAAAGCAGCGATCAGGTTTTTCATATTCATGGAAAATTCAGCATATTCCCTTACTAACTTATTTTCAGAATGCATCATATACGCATAATACATCCAACTCAGCACATTTTCAGGAGCAACGTCGTATTTCAAACGTTCTTCTTTAAAATCTGTAATAAATTCGCGTAAATAAAGAGGCAATACGGTAGGTTCCTGAACTTCTTCCTCCAGTTGTCTCAAGGGATATACAGTTTTTAATGCCGGATCCGGTTCCTGCTTGTTCAACAAACGCAATACCTGAGCATTATCATTCGGGAGAAAAAACAAATCCAATAGAGCTGCATCTTTACCCGTAACATAATCTTTCGCTTCCTCACGGAATTCCTGAACCGTTAAAGGTAATTTCCGCTCATCCCAGGCAATCTCAGGTAAGCTGGCGACTAAAGTATAATAATCTTTTTCAAATGCCATATTTTCAGTTTTTGACATTAGGCAGGGAAACATTCCGACACTCATAGTACCACCCATTTTGTCCGGATGCCCGCCAGCAGTCAGAATTATTTGTACAATAAGCTCTTTGTAAAACTTCTCATATATTGGTTAAAGAAAGCTTCAAAAAGTTCTTCTGAAAAAGCAATTTGATAACTTCCATCCTGCGGGCGGATCAGAAAACCCTCCTTCATATTCCCGACTTTGATCTCCAGCCCTTTATTTAATAAATTCTTGTATTTACTGGCGACAAAAGATTCGAACTGTTCTTTTTCCTCCGGAGAAAGAACGATATCCAGATTGAGATTTCCGGAAGTTACATCCCATTTCTCTACAATGGAAATTAGTAAGTTCTGTACAAAAGCTTTGTCTTCAAACCCTGTTTTAGCCATTTCTCCAGCCACCTCACCGGAAATCAGGTGGGTGATAGACTGCTTTAAAGCCGTCAATGCCTGACGAGCACTTAAAGCCATCTCCGACTCGGCCTTTTTCTTCAAATTGTCCACCTCTTGTTTCCCTCCGGCAATAAAATCTTCCGCTTTTGCCTGAGCATCTGCAATGATTTTTTCAGCCTGTTTGTTTGCTTTATCGATGATTTCATCAGCTTCTTTTCTGGCTTTCTCTACCCCTTCATCATATAGCTTTTTTGTTAAAACATCTAGCTTATTTTCCATATCTAAATATAGTTTTGAATTATTCTTATAATCTTATTCGTTTTCTCTTTCCAATTCCTTGAAATACACCTCACAAAAATCCTGCTATCCTCCATAATTTGAAGCCTCCAAATTAATATTTTTAGATTTAATAACAAATAAATCCTCCGAATTAAAACGATTTAAATGACTCTTTATCCTCCCTAGCCCGTATTAAAAAATATTTTATCTTTACGGGGACACCTATTCCTTTGTTTTAGCCGATTAATTTCTTTTAATTTGCGTAAATAAATTTAACCCAACCGGAATGCTGGATCACAAGTACAAAGTATTTTACCACTTGGCTAAAAATCCCAATACGACAAAAGTAGCCGAAGAGTTATTACTTACGCAACCCGCCATCTCTAAAAGCATCAAAGAATTGGAAAAAGAATTAGGAATTAGTCTGTTTCTGCGGGAAAAAGGACGGATGCAACTGACAGAAGCGGGCAAATACCTGTACGATAAAACCGATTTTTTAATACAGCGCGAACGGGAGATTAATTACGAAATCGGGAAAATGCGGATGTCCATCAAAGGAACTCTTTATCTCGGAGCCAGTACGACACTCTCTCAATATATATTACCAGAAGTATTGGCGCGGTTTACTACCCGGCATCCCCAAATCAGCATCAGCATGAGCAGCGGCAATACGGATCAGATTGAACACGAAATTCTGGCTGGCAACCTCCAATTGGCTTTTATCGAAGGAAATCCTTCACAGCCTGATATCCACTATATTCCTTATATCCGAGACGAAATTGTATTGGTAACGGCTAAAGACACCCCTGTCGAAGAAAATATATCTCCCGAAAAATTCATTCAGCTTCCCTTTGTATTCCGGGAAAAAGGTTCCGGAACATATCACATTATCCGCAAGCATCTCAAAGAAGCCGGTATAGATATCAATCACCTGACGAATCGTCTGGTATTGGGATCAACGGAAGGGATCAAACATTACCTTCTGCATTCCGACTGCTTTGCCCTGCTTTCTATATACAGCGTCCGGGAAGAATTGTCTGCCGGAAAACTAAAATTGATAGAAATGAACGACCTCTGCATTCACCGTATGTTTTATATCATTCATCGCCAAGGGGAACCGGATCCTTATGCCCGGCAATTTATGGAATTTGCTTTAAATCAAAAGAAATAATCCTTCGGCCGAAACTGTTTTAAGTTTCGTTCGCTATACACCATTAGTTCGCGGAGCCTGTAAAATTGTACCGAAAACACTAAGCTTAAGCCCGGCTTCCTGAACGTTGAAATTTTACCGATCACAAATCAACTAAAACCGAAACGATCTTCTCTCATGGCCCTGTTAAATCAAATTTCTCCAGAAGACATATACAACGACATACGTTATCTGGAATTATTAGCTCAAAATTTCCGCAACATCGCCGCAGCCAGTACGGAAATCATCAATTTGGAAGCTATCCTCAATCTTCCCAAAGGAACGGAACATTTCCTGGCAGACATCCACGGCGAATATGAAGCCTTTCAACATGTATTAAAAAATGGTTCGGGTTCAATCAAACGCAAAGTCAACGAGATCTTTGGAAACACCCTACGGGAATCTGAAAAAAAAGAGCTCTGCACTCTGATTTATTATCCCCGTGAAAAACTGGAATTGGTAAAGGCAAAAGAAAAACAAATCGATGAATGGTATATGGTTACCTTGAATCAATTGATCAAAGTATGTCAAAGTGTCTCTTCCAAATACACCCGTTCCAAAGTCCGCAAAGCACTCCCCCCGGAATTTTCCTACATTATCCAGGAACTCCTCCACGAATCTTCAGCAGAACCCAATAAACACGACTATATCAACGTCATTATTTCTACTATTATCTCTCTCCAACGTGCGGATGAGTTTATCATTACTCTTTCCCTGTTAATCCAGCGATTTACGATCGATTCCTTACATATCGTCGGAGATATATACGACCGTGGACCGGGAGCCCATATCATTATGGATATCCTTTGCCAATACCACCATTTCGACATACAATGGGGCAACCATGATATTTTGTGGATGGGCGCAGCAGCCGGAAATGAAGCTTGCATCGCCAATGTCCTGCGCATCAGTCTACGCTATGGCAATCTGACAACGCTTGAGGATGGATATGGCATAAATCTATTGCCCCTCGCTACTTTTGCCATGGAAACTTATAAAACCGACCCTTGCACCCCATTTATGCCCAAGCTAAGAAATACCGATAAAATTCTGGATGAGAAAACAGTCCGGCTCATTGCCCAAATGCACAAGGCGATTACAATCATTCAATTCAAACTGGAAGCCCAGATTATCGATCGCGAACCCGAATTCCGGATGGAAGACCGTAAATTACTTCACCGAGTCGACTTCCAACAAGGCTTTTTCTTCTCTAATGAGCGGGAATATCCGATGCGGGACACTTATTTTCCTACTTTAAACAGCCAGAATCCTTATCAGCTCACGCCGGAAGAAGAAATGCTGGTGGCAAAACTGAAACACTCGTTTATCAACAGCGATAAACTACAAAAACATATGCATTGCCTTTATGCCCATGGGAGCATGTATAAAGTCATCAATTCTAATCTGCTCTTTCATGCATCCCTCCCACTTACTCCAGACGGAAGTTTTAAACAGGTTTGGATAGCAGGGGAGTCCTATCAGGGTAAAAATTTATTTGATAAAGTGGATGTTCTCGTACGGACAGCTTATTTCGGTGATACAGGAAGCAAAGAAAAACAATTTGCACTGGATTATATGTGGTATTTGTGGTGCGGACCGGACTCCCCTCTATTTGATAAAAACAAAATGGCTACCTTTGAAAATTATTTCCTGAAAGACGCTGAAATTAAAGAAGAACAGAAAGGTTGTTATTACATTTTCAGAGACACGGAAAAAACCTGTGATATGATATTACGGGAATTCGGTATTTCCGGGGCACATGCTCACATTGTCAACGGACATGTACCGGTAAAAGCCATTCAAGGAGAACAACCCATACGAGCCAACGGAAAAATGCTGGTCATCGACGGAGGCTTCAGCAAAGCTTATCAACCTGAAACCGGTATTGCAGGCTATACTTTAGTATATCATTCCCGAGGATTGCAATTGGTACAATACGAACCTTTCGAATCTACCCAGAAAGCCATAGAGGAAGGGTTGGATATCAAATCCACCTCCTTCATCATCGAATTTACTAGTCATCGCATGATGGTAAAGGATACAGACAAAGGTAAAGAATTGAATACCCAAATCGAGAACCTGCAAAAACTGTTGTTTGCCTATCGTCACGGTTTTATCAAAGAAACAAGTTAAATCGCTCTACGAGAGGATATACATTTACTCCCGGACGCGAAAGCATCCGGGAGTAAATGTATACCTAAAATCCGATTTACATCAGCACCGGCACGACATATTTAACCAATAAATAGCCACCAGCCAACAACCAACCATACAGGACCAAGGCCAGGATAAAAGGTTTTGCCCCTGCCTTTTTAAATTTTTCAATACTGGTTTCAGCCCCCAGAGCCGTCATCGCCATAGTCAGTAAAAAGGTATCGAGATTATTGATAAAATCGACTATTCCCTGAGGCAACAAATCAAAGGAATTAAAACCGATCACCACTAAAAATCCCACTGCAAACCAAGGGATGGTAATACGGCGGCTTCCTTTTTCTGCTTGCTGCGCAGCGCCTTTGGCCATCAAGAAACTAATCACCAGCAATGCAGGTACCAACAATATCACCCGAATCATTTTAACAATAATAGCGACATCTGAAATCTCCTTTCCCATTGCATTACCAGCGCCCACCACATGTGCTACTTCGTGTAGGGTTGCTCCCGTATAAATTCCCATCTGCTCCGGATTCAGGTCTACAATTCCATTCCGGTATAATACGGGATATAAAAACATAGAAACGGTACCGAAGATCACGACCGTAGATACGGCGACTGCTGTTTTATAGGGTTTGGTTTTAATGGTAGCTTCCGCACCAAGTATGGCTGCCGCTCCACAAATGCCGCTCCCGACTGAAGTCAACAGCGCCACATCTTTATCCATCTTCAACAACCTGCCGATCCCGACCCCGCCAACAATTGTAATCAGTACGACGATGGCATCTATCAATATGGCAGGACCTCCTACTTCCACAATATTCTGGAAGGTCAGCCTGAATCCATATAAAATAATTCCCAAGCGCAGCAACTGTTTCGAACTGAACAAAATTCCCGGTACCCAAGTTTCAGGCAGGCGATTTCTCAAGCTATTGGCATACAGCATACCCAAAATAATACCTATAATTAACGGGCTAAAAGACAACTTTTTAAAAAAAGGAAAATCTCCGATATAGAATGCCGCACAAGAAAATAATGCAATTAACAGGATTCCATGAAGCATATTGCCTCTTTTTTCACTTAATCTCATATCAGGTGGTTTAAATTTAAATGGATTAAAAAACGGTACAAAAGAATGACATTTTTTCGAAATAACGGGAATCAAAATAGTTATCGGGCATAACTTTTAGTTATAGTTCTCCGCAACTGTCAGGAAACGGATTTTATTCCATCGCTTTTTATACTATCGTTTTTTTGTTTGCTTCAAAACAACTATCTTCGCACACGAAAAATCCGGAACTATGAATATAATGTTATTACTGACGACAGCAGTAACCTCTCAGCTACCCGAAGCGAACCTGAGCTTATGGAGTCTGATTGTCAAGGGAGGTTGGTTAATGATCCCTATTTTCCTCTTATCCATTGTAGGTATTTATATTATATGTGAAAGGATTTCCGTTCTTCGCAAACTCAGCAAAACCCCTAAAGATTTTACAGAGAAAATTATCCATTATATGGAAACGGGAAATTCTGCGGCGGCATTACAGGAATGCAAAGCAGAAGACAGTCCTTTAGCCCGTATTCTACAAAAAGGGATTCGTTATTCCCATATTCCTGTCCCGGAACTACGGAATAGTCTGGAAAATACCGCCAGTAGTGAAGTTGCCGGTCTGGAGAAGGGATTATCCTTATTAGCAACAGTTGCGGGAATCGCCCCGATGATTGGATTTCTAGGAACGGTAGTCGGTATGGTGCAGGCTTTTTACGATATGTCGCTAGCCGGTAACAACATCAATATAACCTTGCTGTCCAGAGGTATTTATACGGCAATGATCACCACTGTTGCCGGTCTGATTGTCGGTATTATTGCCTATTTCGGTTACAACCTCTTAGTAGGGCGGATCGAAAAGACCACTGACGATTGGGAAAATTCCATTTCCGCCTTTCTCGATTCCTTATATGCGGTAAAAAAATAGAAGCTCCAGCAAAAGTACGACTTATGGCGATCCAGAGAAAAAGCAAAATAAATCCACATTTTAACATGTCTTCGATGACGGACATTGTATTTCTCTTGTTGATTTTTTTTCTGGTCACTTCTACTTTAGTAAATCCGAACGCCTTAAAACTTCTATTACCCAAAAGTACCAATCAGCTTCCCAGTCAGCAATCGGTAACGGTTTCTATCGATAAAAATCTGGTTTATTATTTCAATGCCAAAGTCACTCCTTTTTCCATGCTGGAAAGTAAAATCGTCAGTGAACTCAAAAATTCTGCAGACCCTTGTATCAATATTCAGGCGGAAAAATCGGTACCCATTGAATACGTAGTCCGCATTATGAACATTGCCAAAATGCACGGTTATAAATCCATTTTGGCGACAGAGCCTGAGTAAAATTTTAACATTCGCTTCTCTCTTCCTTTCTTTTATTCACAATCCTTTTGTTTTTTTTCCTCATCAAGCGTAAAAAAATAAGTGCAACCATTTAAAATCGTTGACGTATACCCCCATATTATTAAAAATGATTTATAAAAAAAATCTCGCACGCAGATGATAATAAAAGAATGTTAAACTAAAAACAAACTAAGTATGAGACGTTTACTATTTTTACTACTGATCGGATTGTTTGCGCAACTATTGGTATCCTGTTATCCTGAAGGAGCCGACAATACGGAAGATTACGACGTTGCTATGACAACCTACGACCGGGACAAAGATGCTAGCTTTTTTGCCGGTCTCACCACCTACTCTATGCCTGATACCATTGTTTATTTCGTAAGCAAAAACGATGAAATTAACGGTGGCCATCAGTTCGATCAAGCCATTCTGCAATTGGTTGAATCCGAATTTAATGCTTTAGGTTATCAAAGAATTCAGGGTTCTGAAACGGATAAACCCGACTTTATTGTGACTGTTTCAGCTTTTTCCAATGTAAATTATTACTTTGTATACAACAACTGGTATAACTATTGGGGTTGGTATCCAGGCTGGGATTGGTTTGGCTGGGGATATTATCCGGGTTGGAACTGGCCGAGTTTCGGTCCTTACTATCCCTGGGGTAGCATAGACCTCTATTCTTACCGTTCCGGTTCCATTGTAATCGATATGCTTGACCCGTCGAATGTAACGGAATCCAGTAATAAAATACCCGTACTATGGAGTGGCATCGCAGACGGCATTATTGCCGGTTCGACCGACTATATACTTCAACGGGCTGAAACACAAATCAGACAATGTTTTATCCAGTCACCTTACTTAGGCAAATAAAAGGATTGCTGACAACCTGCAAAGTTATCACGATCCCATAAGATTAATAACTGACATTCAATATTTAAGATATAAAAAAACGATTGAGTATGAAAAAAATATTAGTAATCGCAATCCTGTTATTTGGGCTGAGTCCACTATTAAAAGCTCAGATGCTTAATCTCAACTATCAGATAAGTGTGCCCCTCGGCGATATCAAAGACTTTACCGACAAAGGTAGTTTCAGAGGTGCCGATCTCGAATATCATCAATTTTTAGGAGATTATTTTTCCATTGGTGGAGCCATTGGCTGGAATGTATTTTACCATAACCTGGATCATCACACCAATGATTTCCGCTTTCAAGGAAACAACAATATTTACACCATAACGGGTAACCAATATCGTTATATCAACACTGTTCCCCTGATGGCTATCGGACGTTATTATTTTACAGACAATACAACTTCTGTTCGTCCGTTTGTCGGCTTGGGAGTAGGTACCCGCTGGACAGAAAAACGGCTGGAAGTAGGACAATATTCCTCTACCATTTCCAGATGGCAATTCAGTTTTGCCCCAGAAGTCGGTATGTATGTACCACTCAGCGACCAGATTGCCCTAAATTTCGGAGCCCGCTACAGTTATGGCACAAGAGCCGCACACGGGAGAGTCCCCGAATTCCAAAGCTTTACTTTCAATATCGGTCTTATCCTGATGGGAGCTCAATAAAACATAAAAATTCCGGCAATCAGCCGGAATTTTTTATATCCCTTCTTTAAAATCTCATTTCAAACTAGCATATTTGCATATTAATATTTTTTAATATGCATAAATTATTTTTATTATCGGCCTTCTTTTTGCTTAGCGCCTGTGATCAGACGCCGCCCCCCGCCCCTATTTTACCCCTCCCGACTTCCCACCAAATCGAATGGCAAAAACTGGAGACATACGCTTTTGTACATTTCGGACTGAACACATTCAACGATCTGGAATGGGGATACGGAAATACGCCGGCCTCGACCTTTAACCCGACGGAACTCGATTGTGAACAATGGGTGCGTATTATAAAAGCCGCAGGATTAAAAGGGGTTATGTTGACCGCTAAACACCACGATGGTTTTTGCCTTTGGCCCTCTCAATACACAGATTACAGCGTTAAAAACTCCCCCTGGAAACAAGGCCGGGGGGATCTGGTAAAAGAGTTATCGGACGCCTGCCGGAAATACGGGCTGAAATTCGGGATTTATCTTTCTCCCTGGGATCGTAACCATGCCGATTACGGTCGTCCTGCTTATGTCGAATATTTCCACAATCAAATGCAAGAATTACTCAGCAATTACGGAGAAATCTTCGAATACTGGTTTGACGGAGCCAATGGAGGAGATGGTTGGTACGGAGGCCATTCGGAAAAGCGGAATATCGATGCGCGTACCTACTACAAATATGAAGAAGCTCGCCGGACCATTCAAAAATTACAGCCCCAAGCTGTTATATTCGGCGGTACCTGTCCCGATATCCGCTGGATCGGGAACGAAGAAGGATGGGCCGGAGAAACAAACTGGAGCTTGTATGACGAGGCGGCTCAAAAATACCCGGCAGAATTGATACACGGTATGCCCAAAGCGAAACGCTGGACACCCGGAGAATGCGACGTTTCTATTCGTCCCGGTTGGTTTTATCATGCCCGCGAAGATCATCAGGTAAAAACCCTCGCTCACCTCGTGGACCTCTATTACCGAAGTGTCGGACGAAATGCAAATTTTTTACTGAATTTTCCAGTCGGCCTAAACGGTAAAATACATCCTCTCGATTCGGCCCGAGCCTTGGAATGGAGACAAACCCTTGCAGCAGAATTAAATCAGAATTTACTGAAACACGCAAAAGCCGAAGCACAGAATACAAGGGGAAATTCCCGAAAATACGCCCCCTCTCATACGACGGACGGAGATTGGGATACTTACTGGGCTACCGACGATAGTATTCACCACAATACCCTTACGCTTTTCTTCCCTCAAAAACAAACCTTCAACCGACTTCTCCTACAGGAGTATATTCCGCTGGGACAACGGATAATCGCTTTTCAAATCGACTATTTTCAGCAAGGACAATGGTATCCTCTGGAAACGACCGATTCCATGACGACTATCGGCTATAAACGCATTATACGTTGCCAAACGACTGAAGCGGAGAAAATCCGTATACATTTTACCCGTTCCCGGGGACCGCTGTGTATTAATAATGTAGAAGCTTATCTGGCACCTCCTCTTCTTACCGAACCGGTCATATCCCGCCAAGCCGATAACACCATTCTTATACAAAGCGGAGATCCGGAAACCCGGATTTATTATACAACCGATCATTCTCTACCTACCCCCTCTTCCGCTCTATACGACCCGGCTCATCCTTTTAAACTAAACAGCAAAGGAACCATAAAAGCAATAGCTTATTCTCCGCAAAACGGACAACAAAGCCCCTTATCCTGTCGCCAATTCGACATTCCAAGAAATCATTTTCACCTTCTCAATAGCCGGCAATTGGCAGGAAACGACAAAACACTCCTCCAGGAACTGACAAAACGCAGCCAACTGATGTTTGATGGAGATGCCTATACCGTTTTCTATTTGCCCGCAAAGGCAAAACAAGAAATTCATATCGACCTCGGCAAAAAATATCGGCTCAACGGTTTTACCTATACC
>UMCT01037187.1_pt1 | contig 22936 bp, 30 predicted proteins | sample 1964291 | NCBI WGS metagenome assembly UMCT01 (sample SAMEA4835974, study PRJEB28245) | human gut metagenome | biome: gut microbiome; material: fecal sample | place: Denmark | collected 2008 | reverse complement strand
CGCCCGCAAGGGCGGGGCACCCAACTGAAAGGAATAAAACATGTATGTAGTAAGATTCAACGGCGTCGATTATGTATGCGTCACATTCAGTCAAGCCGTGGCCACGGCAAGAAAATCAGCGGAACACGGAGTCGTCGCAACAATTTTTGATGATGAAGGCGAACAAGTCGCATCATTTCAACCAAGGGAGGAAACAAAATGAAAAACATGCCAGAATTTATTATGCATGTCAGCGTTGAACTAGCCGACTCAATGGTGGAAGAAAAACTACGCTACACCACCAATAAGGAAAAACAAACCTACACGATTGGTGAAGCCGCAACCCTCAGCAAGGAAAGCTACGCCATGCTGGGGGTTGCACTCGCGCAATTAGCAGAATTTTGCGTGGAGCAATCGGAGAAATAATGCTAGCGAAAGAAGGCAAACCAAAAGAGAAAAACCCGACCGAAGAAACCCGCCAACTCGTGTTGGAACGCGACCACTACCGGTGTGTAAGATGCGGGCGGGACGTGAGATACACGCCCTTCGGCTACTCCATCCACCACCGGCGCTTACGCTCGCACCCCTATGCTGAAATGCATTCCAGTACAAACCTCATAACCCTCTGCGGGTCAGGTACCACCGGTTGCCACGGTTGGGTGCATGAGAACGTGAAAGAAGCCGAACGACTGGGATTAATCGTGTCAGGTTTCGCCAGACCTGAAAGCATTCCAGTTCAAACGTGGGACGGGTTGAAAGACATTTAAAAAAGGAGAAGCCGCACGGGGGGAAGAAGATGAACCCGTGCGGCTTTATCAATGACAGCACTAAAAGTCAAGCGCCAAAACTTTCAGCACTTCACATTATACTAGGACAACTTATTTTCGTCAACGAACGTTTTACCAAGTTTGCCGCCCATCACCTGATTGACAGCAGTGTAAACCGTCTGAGAGACACCCACCACAGCAACAAGCAGTACACCCCACGTATAACCGTGATTAAAACCGCCCACCGCCGCGATAGCCAACATGCCCAACACAATACTGACCGCGAGACTAAACAAGGCGGTCATGTTATCCGGCAGGACAGGTTTAACAACCTGCACGAACACGGGAGCAACCAAACCGACGATAGCAACCGCGATAGTCTCAGCCTGAGTAATGTCCATAATTTACTCCAATCACCAATACAAGGTTTCACCCGGGTAAATCACGTTAGGATTGCCTGAACGATAGCCCTTAATCTGACCCACGTTAATCTTATATCGTGACGCGATACCGCTCAACGTGTCACCAGACCGCACAGTATAACGGCGTGCTCCCCCAGTGGAAACGCTAGAACTGCGACGGCAAACACGCTCACCAGCATAAATGATGTTCGGATTGCCGCTACGGTAGCCCGTCCACTCATTCCAACTGCCACCATAGCGTGATGCAATCGAACTCAACGTGTCACCAGACTGGACGTAAACGCATTGCGCAGAGGATTGAGCCGTACCGCATCCCAAACGATTATTCACAATCCTCATAACCGAATCATAATAGCCGCCCAAGAGTGCGCGACGCGTCGCGCCATTACCGTATCTGCCCGCGATAACGTCGTTCGCCATCTGATTCACATCACCATTAGACGTAGTGTTCGGCGTATCATGCTTCACCGTGGTAGTGGTGCCAGTATTAGCGAACGAATTAGGCACACACCCACTACGTTCACCACAGGCAATCCGACCCCAAGCGGTCTTATCCCCGAAGAACAAGTCAAGGTCAAGGAAACCATTATAGCCACTCAACATACCGTGAGACGTGTATTGCAACATGCCCTCACCTGCACTGCCAGCATTCCACGGCTGAGACTGATAGCCAGTGACGGCATTGCTCGCATACTGTGCCTTCCACAGCATACAATGTTGACGCACGTCCTGCGGAATCTGCCACACGGCAGACGCTTGCACATAAACCACAGGCCAAACGCTAGTACGCTCATGCACGCGATTAACCCACTGACGCACCCAATTACCATTACCCCACGAGACATTACGGTAACTCTCCCAGTCCAACACGAGCATGGAACGGCCAACATAAGAGCCTACCGTGTTAACGAAGTAGTCGGCTTCCGCAACCGCACTGCCACCATTCGCATAATGGTACAGCCCATGAATCTTCCCGGTTTCGATAGCGCCAGTAATCTGGCTAACCCACGAAGTGTTAGTGAAGTCCACACCCTCGGTTGCCTTGACGATAGCGAAATCAGCCGGAATAGTGCGCGTGATGTTCGCGGGTTGCCATCCGCTCACGTCCACTCCATTCATGTTCGCCAACGCCACGCTAGGCGAAAGCATAATAGTCGCACTCAATGCCAAACCGGCAACCGGCCTGACCATGCTCCGCTTAAACCGCTTATGTTTCGGCTTTTGTTTCATTTTCCCTCCCTACTGCTTGCGCAAGTACGAATCTTGTTAGTTATCTCAGTGCCCACACCATTACCACCTAAAGCATGGTAGGCGTTGTAGACGCGTTCGACAGTTTCCTTGTCCGCGATGGGCACGAACCCGTTATGCTCCCGTTGCTCGTCAAACTGTTTCAGTTTGCAGAACAAGAGTTCTTTCACACCCTCGCGTAATGGGTTGCGTTTCGCATCGATTTTGCTCAACACCCATTGCACGAGAATAGTCACCGTCTGACTGCCGAGAATGGCGCACAATAATGCCGTCTCCATCAATGCTCCCAATCAATCGGGGGCATGTTGAAATCGTAAGTGATTTTCATTGTCTGCCTGCTGTTCTTCGTCACTGGCTTGTCCAAGCGGGCACGGCTGAAATACTGCGAACCCAAGTACAGTCCGGTATTCGCGTAATCGCCGCCATAGGCTAGAGCGAAACCGCCTATGAACGTCATACAGTCAAACGGTGAGTTTGCCTCCCATCGTGCGCATGGTTTCAACGCGTTAGCATTATCGTCAATATCATACACTTGATTGTTGAGTAGGATACTGTTTTCCTCCGGCATAGCGGAAACATTATAATAATTGCCCGTGAAAGTTTTCTTAAGCTGGAAAGAAGTCGAATACTCCCTGACCTCATTTTGGAAAAGGATGAAAAACGAGTCACGAATAGCGGAGTAAGAAATCGCTCGACAATAATCTCCAATATTGTGCGTTTTCACGTCAGTCAGGTCAGACACCGGCGCACTGCAAACAGACTGTCCGTTAATCCAAGAAATAGAATGATTATAAGCGGTTAAAGATTTACTGTTGTTTAATCCGGCGTTAGGGACTTGCACGGTTTGCCTGTTCCACGTATCACCGTTAAGTCGTGTAATCCAATCATCAACCGTGAAGGCGATAAGCCTATCAGTGTCCGGAGTATAAATTTTTCCATCACAGTAAGTCACTGGCCAACGAACATTATAACCTGCCAAAAGTTCATATCCAGCCTTATAAGCTGGATTATCCGTGGAGGGGCCACTATAAATGCTTTGGAAAGTGCCGTTACCTTGCGATGTTGAAAAATCAAACACGAAACGCAACGAGTTCGCCTTGCGATATGATTCGTCTTGGTTGAAGCTACACTCGTTAGCATTATTCGACACGTATTGATGATAACCGTAACTCAGTGGATTGCCATGAATCACACGTTCCCGAGTATTGACAGGCCCCGCGTAGTCTGTCAGGATAAACGCACTGTTAAGCGCATACTGTGGAAAATCAGAACCAGTCCGATACAAGTTCGTCCCATCATGCAACATCATAAAAGACGCGTTGACATACTTGCGTAACGCGTCATAAACGAACGGGCTAACATAATTATCATGCTCCGCATGGTCTACAATCCGCCCGTCCTCCATCACATCCACGGCCACGTGACCTTTCACGTGCGGCATGATATTCAACCGTTCCACTGACTCGTTCAAAATATTTCCCCTCACTTTCAAAGCGTCACCGTGACACTCACGTCAAGTTCCTTTACTATAATTTTAGTCGAACCAGTCAAACCAAGCGTACTCAAGTCAAACGTGGTAGACCCGTCAACAACAGCAGACATTTCACGTTGACTCTTGTCTGGCAGAATAAGCGTAAACACGGTATCATTCTCGGCGTTAGTGATTGTGAGCGTCTTATCCTCAAGCCACACAATCGGATTAACAACGTCTTCAGTTTCACGCCATTCCGTCTTGAACCGTTCCACAGTTTCCGCAACAGTAGTGTCGTTGCGTTCCGGGAACATGATAGACGTCGTATCCTCAACGTTACGCCATTCGCGTTTAAAACGTTCCACAGCGTCAACCACACGCCGGTCAGGACGTTCGTTAGTGATACCACCATACGCGCCCTTAGCACTGATATAGATTTGCGCGTCATTGATAGCGAGATTACCAGCGCCACCATGCTTAAGATACAAGTCAAGCGTGGTCTGGTCATTACTGCTCACGTTCGTAATCAAGAACGGAAGGCCGATAGTGACATACCCTTCCGCGCATGTCTGCATGATACGCGGGCCAGCCTTTTCACCGTTCAAAAGGAAATAGCCTTCGAGCAGTCCCGCCGTCGTAGTCTTGACAGTTAGACATAGATTACACTCAAGCATAGTATCCGAGTAAACATTAATGCTCAATGGTAGTACGCGTGTGGCCGTATCCCCTAGCAGATATTCCGTGTCGTTGAATGCTTGGAATACGCTAGCCTCCGTCGTGGACGTCGTATCACCGGTAGTATCATCAGTCGCAATGGTGAAAGATGGCGGCACATAATCCAACGTCACGCTATCATCATCATGCACGCTGGACGTGTGGATAACACTAACAGTTGTCAACACGCGCACGTCAAGCACATTATCCCAAACGTACGCTTGCTGACCCAAACGTAAATCGCTGATACCGTCAACAGCTGTCAAATCATAAGATAGCGTAGGATATGCGGACACGGAGAGTTTCTTCCTCGCGTCATCAAGTAGATTCTGCACGACGGTGTAACGTTCGTCCTGCCATTCCTGCCGTTTCGTGAACCGGGCACGTGCCTCATTCTCAGTCATGCCGAGTGACATATACCAGCCGAAATCTTCAACCAACTCACTGCCGTGATTCACGTTCGCCACAGTCAATCCATTGGCGCCGATAGGGTGCAGGACGGTGCAGGTCGGCGGCGTCTCAGTCTTCTTAATATTGGACATGTTGACGTCATAGTTGAACACGACACCGGAAGGTGTCATATCCCGTTTAACGAATGAGACTTTACGCTGGGCGGAATCGAAAGACAATACTTGGTTAGACTGATTAGCCAACCACGTCAACAATTCCGTGACCTTCTTGCCTTGCAGGTCGGCGTAAATCGTGCGCGTATCATCCTCAATCGTTCCAACCGTCCACAACGTGTTAGACAACAATTGCGTGACTGCCGCGCTCAACTTCGCCTTTTCAACTTGGAATGACTCAACCTCGATACTCGCCATTTCTGCCTGCGCTTCATCCGCGACAATTTCACACGTCTCCGTGTCGCGCGTGCGGTTCACTTCGTTAATGACGAACCGACGGTGTTGAAACAACAGTTCCATGTCCCCCACAACGTCTGTGGCTTCGTCAGTGCCAACGGTTACGGTGAGCTGATTCGTAGAGTCAGAACGCTGGTCAAACGTCCATTCCGCGCGTGGGCTGAGCGTGCGGAGTTCATGGCCTTGCAAGCCGACAAGGGTAATAGTGTCTTCTGCCAGCATCACAGCCACCTTGCAGTATACAAACCATTGCCGCCGCATTCAGGGTAGAATCTAATCGTGTTCCCAGTCTGCCTTAATTTCGGGAACGTGCCGGACGTTTCCAATACTGTCAGCTTGTTATTGACGGTGACAGTGCGTGTCTCACTGTTGACCACTATCACGTCACCTTGAGTGACTTGCATGTCCAAGGTGAGCACGTAGCCGTTAACATTCATACTGAAATTGTTGGCGGACTTGTTCACCACAAGATTAAAAACCGGTTCGACATTGTAATTGGTGTGCAACGTGTCAGTCGGGAGCGTGTCGAAATCAATATCATACACGGCACCATAACGGAACGGGTCAGGACACGTGAACGTAATAGTCCCGCTCGCGTAAGTCTCATGCTCTTCCAAGTCAATCGCGCTAACGATAGCCTGATACGTGCCCTCTTGGTCACTGAAAGACAGACTAGCGGGCACGTCGGTAGCAAGCACGCTCATAAGCTTAGACGCGTAAGACGGCATCATCTGAAAGCAGTAGCCGATAACGGTTACTTCCACTTTGATATCACGCGCGGGATAACGATTGCCTACGAATCGGCTACCGTGCGCACCCTTATATGCTACCGTGGTCACGTCCGGGCTGACGAATTCGCGGCCCGTCACGTTACCGATATAAAGCACGGTGTCAGGTAGGACGGTAGCTAAATCAGTATTATTGAAAACGATTCTCAATTTCACACCCTCTTCAAGTCACGACGTTGCAAACGGTTCAATTCCTGCGCGATAAGACGAATATCATTATCCGAACGCACCTGCATTTTCTCAATCACAATATTAGTGGACGGCAATGCGGACGTGACACCACTCGAAGAAGCATCAAACACCGGCAGTGAGCCAGTAGTAGTAGTCGGCACCTTAACCGCGTCCACCATATCCAAACTCAACGTGTCCAACGAGTCCATCAAACCACTAGTGTTAGCCTTGATACCCATTTCAATGCCGGACGGAATATACTTGCCAACCTCTTCGGCCATGACTCGCGACGGAGAATGAATACCCAACGCCTGCTTAGCCCACTTGACGATGTTTCCACCGAAGCCGAGAATATTATTACGCACCCAGTTAAACATGTCACTGATACCATTCCACAAGCCTCGAACGATATTGCCGCCAGCATCCTTAAGCCAGTTCACCGCGCCATTGAAACAATCCCTGATTCTGCCGGGGATACCAGTGATGAAGCCCACTGCCTCATTGAATCTGTTCACAATAGCGTCCTTGGCTTCTTGGAACTTGCTCCCGAACCATGCGCCAATATCGTTGAAGAAACCCTTGATTCTGCCGGGGATACCACTGAACCAATCTGTGACAGCGTTCCACGCGTTTTGAATGTTCGTCCCAGCGTCGGTGAAAAACTTGGTGATACTATCCCAAATGTTTTGGAAGAAGTCGCAGAGGTTTTGCCACAAGTCTTGCATGGTCTGGCAGAAGTCCTGCCATGCTTGCTTACCCGCGTCAGTCTGCGTGAAAAAGTAAACCAACCCAGCTACAAGAGCCGCCAATAGCGTGATAACCAACACCAGCGGATTAGCCGCCATAGCCGCGTTAAACAGCCATTGCGCTACTGTAGCGGCAGTCTCCGCAAGACTGAACGACTGAAGAAAACCGACCACGCTACTAATGATTTGCGCGGTCTTGAACACAGCAAAACCGGCACCGATACCAACAAGTGTTGAAACAATCCACGTACTATTCGCACTAAACCAATCGGAGAACATTTTAAGCAAATCTAACGCGGGTTGAATCGAATTACCAATCACGGTGAACACGCCACCAATGGCAGTGCCAAGACTCCCCAAAATATTGGCTAGCCCACTCCAATCGGTATTGTTCACGAAGTCGGTAAACTTCCCCGTCATGTCAGTCAAACCGTCTAGGAAACCCTTAACAAATGGTGTGAACGCGTCACCCAGTGTACCGGCCATAGTGCGTTTGAACGCTTCCCACTGTTGACCGATGCTCATTGTGCTGTCTGCGGCTTCATCTGTAGCACCCTTGATATTTTCATAACTGTTCGGCACGTTGCCGAGAGCTTCAATCATACCAAGCGCATTATCCTCACCAAGACTAGACCAAAGCGTTGACGCTAGACTAGCTTCCTTGGTTTTATCGGTCATGGTGCCCATTTCACCGATAACAGCATTCAACACGTCTTCCGCAGTGGCCTTACCGTCCTTGAAATTGTTGAAAACGTCCTGAGTCCCCTTCGAAAACTCTCCAATACTCTGCTCGATACGCCCGTCCGTCAGAGAGGTAAGGAACTCATTAAGGAAGTCTCCCACCTTGTCCAATTGGTAGGCGCCACTATCCACGCCAGCCTGAAGCAGTGAGAAATATTCTTGCGCGGACGTACCGGCTTCAGCCCAACGGCCAGAATACTCGGACAGGTTGTCACCCAGTTCGTCGGTATAGTTCAAGCCGTTTTGCATACCTTTGGTCATAAGGTCGGTGGCATCCTGAGCGCTCAAGCCGAATTTTTCCATAAGGACTTTTACGCCACGCACAGATTCTCCAGCGTCCGCGTCAAAGGTTTGAGCCCACACTTCCGTTGCCTTGGTGACAGTGTTCAAATCACCATCACCAATGCCACGAATCACAGAACTGACGTTAGACGCGACGTTAGCCACGTCTTCCAAGCTTTCACCCCAGCCTTGCCGGTAGAGTTCGCCAGCGACTTTGCCCGCGTTCTGTGCGGCCACGCTGCCTTTACCTAACTGGGCGTCCAAAGTGCCTTGCACATCAATCTGGCTAATTGCCGTATCAATACCCGTTTTAAACACGCCACCGACTGCGGCAAGAGCACCACCAATACTCGCGACTTTCACAAGCTTGCTAGGCAGACTCAAACCTAACCCGTCAGCAAGTTCACTAATCCCGTCGAACGTTTTACTGAACGCGTCCTTAATGCTCGGCGCGTTCTTACCACCGTTCTTACCAACGTCTTCGGTGGCCTTGTCCGCCTGCTCCGCGGACTCTTTAATATCGTCAGTGGCGTTCTGAATATCCTTTACGCCTTTTTCATAGCCGCTAGTGTCAATAACGGCATCGAAACGAATTTCACCCGCTTGCGCCATGTCACATACCCCGTTCCAATTGCTTCACGTATTGCTTTAACACCTTGTCTCCCTTTTTTGCTTGTGACGCTCCAACCGCAACATACACATCATTCACGTGTAGTATGCGGTCACGGATTGCGAGACTACGGCCAGCGTTCAATAAGGCTATGAAAGTCTCGTAACTCACCTCGTCAGCTAGCACGTCTCGGACAGCCTGCCAACCGTAATATTTGCCGAACTCGGCCAGTAGTAGTTCGTCATCACGAAAAAACGCCGAAGCTTTAGACTTGCTCTCAGCCTGCCGCATGGCTTTAAGCTTTGCTAACTGCTCCGGCGTGAAATCGTCAATGACCTTATGCACCGTCATTGACTACCCCCCAATTAGAAATACGTTTTACCGAAAACGAAACGCATAATCTGACGCATGACCGCCTGATATGCTAGCGGGTATTTCTGTTCCGCTTCCTCCGCCCACGTTTTAAACTCGTCGGTCGGGGAGACGAGCGGGATAAGCAGATTGCACAAGTCGTTTTGAATCTTCAACAATTGCTTACTACTCATATCCTGAGCGTTCAACGCCTGAAGCGTTTTCACCTTGTCCATGAAATTCAGATACGTGCCCGCACCCATAGGATTCACAGTGAACACGGTGCCTTCTGGATTATTGGAGGTAATCAGTTTGAAAGTGTGTTCCTCGGTTTGTTCGCGAGTATCGATAGTGACGATTTCAGACATGGTTTAGGCTCCTTACTCCTGTACGGTGTTGGCTTTTGCCGAGTCCACCACGTCAACGTACTTCTGCTGTTCCGGGTCATACTTGGTACGCTTAGACGGGTCACTGCAACCGAAGTTAACGTAACCCTTCTCGTCAGGGAGCATGGTAACGTTCAGTTCGATAGTCACCGGGTCACTCGTGCTACCGATAGTGAACTCGCCACCATTCTGAATCAGTGCGGCCGGGATATACACGTCGTTCGTACTATCCGCGTCACAAGTATTGTGAATCACGATAGGCTCGCTAGTGATGGCGGAGCATTCACCCGCACCGAAAGTGACTTTGGTGCCTGCCGTGCCCTTGGTAGCAAGACTTGGGAAGATGCGGCCAAGCACTGCCATGTTCGGAATGATGAGTGGAATAGTTGCGATGATTTCGCTATAGGTGCCTGTGGGAATACTAATGGTTCCGGCTTGAGACTCCACGTCCACCGTGTTCGGTGTGAGTGTGATGGTGATACCATCGGAGCCGACGAGTTCGGGTGCAAATTCTTCCTGTCCGATGTATACGGTTTTCTTACCGATTAGACTGTAGTCTGTGGTGGCCATATTGTGTTACTCCTTATTGAGAATGATTATCGTTTTCTGCTTAGTTCCTAGTTTATCACTTTTACCCCGTTTAAATCTGGGAGTGGGTAGGTGATGGTGAAGTGGATGCTTTTCACATAATGGCCTTCACTGTCTACCGCGTCTAGGTCTATACTGCTTGCGGGGCTTATGGTGAGCTTATTGTAGACTATTGGGCTTTCGGGTTGACAGCTTAGCGTGCATTGGTCTACTAGTTGCGTGTTGATGTATTCCATGAGTTTTAGTAGGTATTCGCCTTGTCGGATTACATCGTAGAAGCGTGTGCTTACTGTGAGTTGGTCAGTGTAATGCCCGTTGCCGTTGCTTACTGTGGTTGAGGTTATCCATATGCCATCTTTACTGCTGACTGCGCCAGTGTCTAATATGGGGCTTTCGTTTACGAAGATGGTTTCCCCATAGGTGCCGAAGCCGTGTTCTGCTAGGTCTAATGCTACTGCCAGTTCAATCATTTTAGTATCCTTTGAAAGTAATTGTCCGCGTGGGCTTGGGCTTTGGCTACTGCCCGATGTAGGTAGAGTCTTGTGCCGGGGTGTCGATGGTTTTCGTATTCTCGTCGTTTGGCGTATGGGACTCCACCGCCACCGAAGGAGACATAGCCTTTCATGCCTTGGAGTTTGAACCGGCCTGAATCTTTCAATAGTCCGGGGTGTTTGTCTTCGGGCGGGGAGCCGATTGGCGCGTTGGTCACCGCGTCCCGGTGGATATCGGTCAGCATGCGTGTTAGACCGGTTTGCATTGCTTGTCGGCCTTGACGGTAGATGTTGCGGTTGATTGTGATGCGTACCGTCATAGCGTGTTCCGCCCGTAGGGTTGCGCGTAGATGGTGATGAATGTGGTTGTCCCGTTGGTCATGTCGTCGCCCTGACTTGCCTGCGTGATTTTGTAGGTGCGGTTTTTGGCCTTGATGATAAGGTCTAGCAATTGGTCGGGGTCACGCAAATCTGCTGGGATTGTCTCGGTTTTGACGTGGAGTCGGCGCGTTGCGATGCGAGTCCCGTAGTCTCCGAATGCGTCGGAGTTGGTGGAGCGTTTGACTATGGCCTGCATGTCGGCAAGCTTGATGTTGTTTCGCGCTGAACTCGCATACTTCCAGAGTTCGACGGTCTCCACCTGCTCGGGGAATAGTTCGAAGGGGTCACATGTCAAGGCCGTCACCATCCCCAAGCCAATAGGGCACAGCCGGCAGGGTGCGGGGCATGGCGAGCCGGCCTACACCTAGCGGTTTGTCGCAGAGCGCCCACATGTCGATGACGCTCGCAAACGATTCGACGGTTTTCGCCAGTACGGGGGTCGCCGTGTCCCGCTGGTAGGATACCGACACGTCTTCGATGCTTTTGCTGGTGATTCGGTCTGCTCCGGTGCTTGCGTCTTCCAATCCGCGTATCATGCTTGCGAGGAGTGCCTGCATGCTTTCGGGGATTGTCTTAAACCCGTAGACGCCTTGGATTGTCAGGACTGTACCGGGGTCGAGCTTAGTTTCGAGTGTGAGCGTGTGACCGTAGGGTGTTTTGATTAGTCCTGTCACATAGTCGATATCGCCGGTCTCCGGCGCGAACGTGTACGCTGCATCTTCGCCGCTGTGCTTGACCGACTGCACCGCTGAATACCATGCGCCGAGTTCGACGGTCACACCGTCCGCCTGCACGATGCCTTCGCCTTCGCCTGTCTTTTCCGCGACCATTGCACCGCATAGGATGTTGCTCACCACCGGTAGTACGGTCGGGAGCCACTTCCGCGCAATGTCGCCGCCGATGTTTTCGATTGGGATAAAGCTCATATGTTCCTCCAAAAAAAAGAATAGGGACATCAGCAATTGGTGTCCCTATAATCTTACAATGTCAGCCTAGTTGTCCAATTGTCGGCTCGTCTACGCCGCTGGCGGTCAACACATTAGCGGGATTTGTGGCTTGAGCGTTCTTGACGGCGCCCAAAATCTCGTTAACTTTGGTAATCACGTCGGTAAGCGCGGCTGAGGTGTCAAGCGTGCTAATTGCCGCAAGTGCTGGGATGGCAGGAACAGTAAGGGCATAGGTATTTCCGGGAAGACTTTCCTTTGACAGTCCTTTGTTATTCATATACATAATACAAAGGTTGCCGGCAGCATTTTTGTAGACTCCCAATGGTGTTACGTTACTCGCGACAATGTTGTTTTTGTACCCAAGGTTATCCTCGGTCAGCGTCCCTGCTTTTTCAATCTTACTGTTGGTATCATCGGAGAGCTTCAACGGATTGCCTGTGGTGCCGGTTCCTGCAAGTGTATTATCGGTGTGAATCTCGGTAGTTCCACCACCGCCGATGTCAACGTGTTTGCCGTTTTCGTCCACAAAACTGGCGGTGATTGCGGTCTGTGATTCGGGCTTGTCGGTGTCGGTCAGGCGCACGTAAGTGGTTGTCATGATTGTTATTCCTTAATGTGAGTGTGTCCCATTATGCGGTAGGTGGGGGCGGACGTTTGCCCACCCCCCTAGTCTAGTCAGGCTCGACTGCTACCTAGCATGTCACGCGGCCTGCGGATTGAGCACGCCTGCGCTCTTGACCTTGGTCAGAGCACCACCCGCGAAGATCTCGCTCAGGTACTCCTGCTCGTTGGTCTTGAGTGCGAAGTTTGTGAACGCGCTGATGGACGTATCACCGACAACCCCGTAGGCTTCGGGGACGATGATAACGGCGCGGGTATTCGCATCATCCGCATCAGTCCACCAGTCCGGCGTGATAACCTTATCCACGCCAAGGTAGGCGGCGAGATTATCATTACCGTAGCCGACGAGCGGACGGCCAATGCCATCAGCCGCGGTGATAATATCAACCTTGGTATCGGGGCTGAGCACGAGCACCTTGGTGCCGGTGGCCGTAATCTTGGATGCAAGGCCGACCACATCAAGCACGAGATTAGCACGAGTACCCTCGGCCGCGCTCAGAACGAAATTCTTCCCCGCGAACTCGCTGGAAGTGTCCTTAGCATCGGTCTGCACGGAGCGGAAGAAATCAAGGTCGGTATAGCCGCCAAGAATAATCTGACGGTCGATAGCGTGCAGAATGTAGTTCGGCATCTCGGCAAGCAGATACTTCACAAGTGCGCCCGGCTTATCGGTACGGCGGATATCGCCCTTGTTAAGCACTGCATATTTCACCACGAAATCGGCGGCAAGCTTACGTTCCACAAGATTAAACTTCTGCGTCTTCTTCGAGGTGCCATAGTCTGCCACCTTGTAGCCGTGGGCGCGAGTGTCATCGGTCAAGCCTGCCAGCTGAGCGCCAACGGTGAAGCTGTCAACGTCGAGCTTGCGATACAGCGGCCACAGCTCAGAAGCCTTGTTGAGTACGTCTTCAATCTCGGTAATAACCGAAGTCGGGACAAGCTTGCCGACACTAGCTTCATCGATGGAAGAGTTGTCGGCATAGGCGTGGCGTGCCAGTTCCTCACGCCAAGCAGTCTTAAAGCCCTGCACGCCCTGATTATCGGTACGCCACAACGCCTGCTCGTACGCCTTGGTAGCGTCCTCGCTCTTCAGCCAGTCCTTCAGCGGGTCACTGGTCTTGGCGAGAGACTGACGCGCACCGCCCGCACTGTTGATGATGATGTTGGTTCGACCATTAGCCACGGTGTCACCCTCCTTACTGTTTTCTGCCTCGTTGGACTGTACCGGTTCTTCCGGTTCGGTGTTGTCACCGTTCTTTTCGGTCAGTCCATTGATAGCGTCCGTGATTTGGTCAATCAAGGTTTGTGCTTCATCCTTGGTGAGATTGTTCTTGAGTTCCATTATTTTTCCTTCGATATCGTTTAGACTACGGAAAACCGCCTTGCTATCGGCACCACGGTAGACCACGCTAATCTCAACGAGTTCGGCGTTATGGATTACACCGTTTTCGTCGGGGTCAGAATCGAAGTCGATTGTGATGCTGAAAGAGTTGGTTAGCATTCCTTCACTTGCCAGCTGTTGCACGTTCCGGCCTTGCTCATTGTCGCTTAGTCGAGCCTGAGCCATTAACCCGGTATCATCAAACCACAGTTTCTCGATGATACCGACTTGCGCCGTGATGCTCGGCATATGGTCAAGCAGGAGCGGCAAAGTCAGTCGGTCGGAGTCGGCTAGGTCGGTAACGAGCTTGAGTTGGCCATCATTCACGGGGGCTTGCAAGGTCTGCAAGTCTACCGTGTAGCCATTGGTCATGCGCGTACCGGAGTTGGCAAGGAACGTCAACGTGTGGCCGTCACTGCTGACATTGTTCGCGTCGCATGTGAGTGTCTGTTGCATTCCTATTTCCTTACGTTTTGAGCGTCCTTACGGGGCTTTATTGCTCTACACTGATTCTAACACTATTAATAAGAATGATTCTCACTAAGCATGGTGATGTGATAGAGCAGATAGGCACGGCAGTTAGGACACTTGAGCATAAGGCGGATACTATGCTCCGTCTCGCCTAAAAACCTTCCGCACTTCTTGCACTTGATTTCCATTTTCACGCCACCTCGTAAGTCTGCGTGCAACGACAGCGCGGGTGAGCCGCCGCAGTAACCATCGAAACATAGTCATTGGTGAAGGTTTCACCGTCAATGTCAATGGAATTGCCCTCGTCCATGAAGCTTTCCGCAAGCCCCACAACTTTGCCGTTCATATGCTCGCAGAATGGGCACGGCTTCTGCTCGCTACCGGCATCCAAACCGCTAGTGTGCCAGACCTTTTTCAAGGTCACGCCGGTTTTACTGCTGAGATTCTGCGCACTGTAGAGATTGCCCAAGCGTTCCGCATTCCGCAGTTCGTTCCCGGCCAGCAATTCGGCTCGGTCATCGTCAAGCAATCCGTACAATTCATGTACAAGTTCCTTGTAATCCAGTTTATCCTTGATACCTTGCGAGATAATCTTGGCAATACTCTTATTCGCGGTACCGGTGACAACGGTCACTGTCTTGGTCAGTTGCTTGCGGTACGCCTTTTCAAACGTATCCGGCAGGGTCTCCCAGCCGACAAGTTGGGCAATCTGCGAGGGCGTCCAAGCGTCAAGAATCTTGGCAATGTCTGGATTAGTTTTGGCTAGTTCCTGCATTGCTTGAATAATCGTCTTGCCTGTGGAGTTGGCGTATGCGACTATTTGCGGCTCGTAGACCGAGAAAAGACCATCAACGAGTTCGGCTTGAATTTCCACACTATCCACGTCAGTCTTAGCAAAACTATGCGCCGCTAGATTAAGATCAATCAAGTCACGGTAGAACTTGCGGACTAGCTTAGATGCCTTACTTACGGTTGATTCTTCAACGTCCGGTTTTACCGGTTCCGTCTTAACGTCATCATCTTTCGAGGCCTGAATCTGTGGCACAATCTGCGGGGCTTCCGGCTTCACGAAAAGAGACGGTGTAGCCGGTTCCAGTTCCAACGCACTATATTCTTCGGGCAAACGCAATGCCTTCACAGCAGTTTCAACGCTCGCCCCCGCATTGATAAGCTTGATAAGCGTATCGACCTGCACTGCCTGAGTGTCGGCCTGCACCTTGCGCACATCAGTCTGTGCCGGAATATCGAGGGTGAAATTTATGCCGTATCCAAGCCCACCCGTGATTCGGTCAAGCTCGAACTGAAATTTGTCCCACACCGTCATGCAGAGCGGTTTCAAGGTATTTTCGATAAAGGCTCGTTCGGCCTGCTCGGCATTGGCATAGGTCTGTCCATTATCGATACCGCGCACAATATCCGGCACCGCGAGGGCGCTTGCAAGCCGAGTGTTTACCACGTCGTTAAGACTGGACAAGTCGAGCGAATTATTGGCCTGTTGGAAAGGTACCCACACCAATTTACCGGTATCTGACGGTTTACCGCTCAGGGGGTCTACCGGAATCATGTTATAGACCACGCCGTTATTGTGTCCGGCGCCTTGGAACGCCTGTTCAAGCTGATTTTTTGTGCGTGTGAAATCGTCGGCGGTAGCGGACACAATGCCCATCATGCCAGCTGGGACAGCGCCGTTAGCGAAGAAGCCACGTTCGTAATCCGCTATCATGTCATCGACGTTTGCCCACTTGCGGATGGTCTGCGCTGGACTGATACCACGCGACGGGTCAAGCGGATGTGTGGAATAGCTGAGTGCAATAGTCTCGTCACGAGTGAACACGCGCGTTTCCAAACGGTCATTAACTGACATGGTTACACGATGCGTCCAAGTCGTATGACTGCTATCCCACTGCCTACTATCTTGTGGAAGGAAAGTATAACCAGCGATATTGTCCGGCGTAATCTCGCCGCCCGGCTGAATATATCCGCCTTGATTCGTCCACACCAGAATGTCAAGATGCGACTGGGTGAGAATACTATTGGCGATGAATTTCAGGAATTCAAGGCACGAGAATTGGTCATTAGGCGCGTACAATGCTTTGAGCGCGGGAGGTGCCGGGTTGATACGCTCGCCCTGAGCGTCAACCGCATAAGGAATGATAGTTGCGAAACGTCCCGCAATCGCGTTGGAATATGGGAAAATCTGCGCGTACGCATCATAAGGTGGAATCACTTGCGTTCCACTGCCGCTAACCCTAGTCCATCCTTCAGTCAAAGCGGTGGACGTTGGACGCGTGAAGAAACTTCTGATTTTATATCCGAGTTTAGACAATGTTACCGTCTTTCAATAGGCTTATTGATAACGGTTCCCATTATACTAGGAAAGCCCCCGCCATACCAGCGAGGGCTTACCAATCAACCAACCACCGGTAAAGAAAAAGGACCAAAGCTTTACCGGCGTTCTCTATAATACCTCAACATCCCAACTTGTCAACTTAACCGGCGTGTACACACTCAATAGTGTAGCGTCCGCAAGGTCAGGTGAGCCAACATTATTTGCCGCCTTGTAATCCGCTTTCGCTTGCACTTGACGTTGATTCTTCGTCGTGAGTTTCCATTCACGCGTGCTTAATTCTTCGAACAAGTCGTTTTTATCAGGCAGTGAATGAATGAAATGTATGTCACCGGCTACTAGTTTCTCAGCGAAAGTAAACCACATTTCGCTATTGATGTTGGGATATTTCGTGTTGTCTTTAGCTCGTGACGCGGAATTAATCGGCTGAATGGGTAATCCGTCAGCAATAAGCATGTCGGTTAGACCACCGCCAACACCACAGTCATCAATATTAATGGCGACTGGATTGTATCGGTCTGCCAGTTGTCTAATGGTCTGCGCCGAGTCCGTTAAACGCGTGTGGTTCCAACTGACTAAATCGATAATAGTGCCGCCCCTATTGACTGCTACGGCTGTCCTGTCGGCTCCAAGTCGTGCAACGTCAACGCCGAACGTTATGCCCCCGTCAGGCATGATGGTGGTTTCTGCGGACTGCAATTGTTGCCACGACATAATACGGTTAAGCACGTTATCGGTCGGTTTGCCCTCCCAGATGTGCGCGAAGTCGGGAGACCCTTTAGCCTCCTGCACTTGTTGCAACACTTCCCGCGGCAGTAGTCCAGCCTTGAGCGCAGTACGATAGGTGACGTGCCTGTGGATGGTTCGCGCCTTGACTTGTTCGTTAGCATTCCATACGAAGCGTTGCATAACCTCGTCTTTAGGAGTCAGCGGATTCATGGCGAAAATAATCGTACTGTTTTCCTTGCGGATAGTCGGAAGAAGAATATCCAACGAATGCTTCGAGATGAATTGCGCTTCATCGATAAAACAAACGTCAATACCCTCCAAACCTTTGACAGTGGTTTCGGGGTCATTATGCAAGCCCTTGAAAACGAAACTAGTCCCATTTTCGTGCTCTATCGAGTCTTTCGTGATAGTGTATCCGCCAAGGTCTAACATGCGTATAGAGTCCTCAAGACTCTTCTTCACTGATTCATTAATCGAGTTTTGGAACTCACGAGCGCACAAGACTCGAATAGACTTGACAGCTCCACGCAACACTAGCGACTGACATATGGTAGTGGTCTTACCGGAGCTACGGCCACCCTCAAACACGAAATAGCGTGCTGGGGGTGTGAGCGAGTGAGTCCACCAAAAAAGGCTAGCATAATCTTCTGGAATCTTCATAATGGTCATTCTAATACTAGAGCCACCCTATAACTAGGATGGCTCCGAAGACTCCTCCTACAACATGTAGGCGAGCTATGGAAACGCCCCTCTAGTCGCGAGACTAGAAGGGCTGTGCAACGGTTTAACCGCCCGTTGTCAACGTCTACAGCTTTCATGAGTTCGCAACACTCAAAGGATAGCAGTACCCGGTTTAGCCCCCCGCCAAAGCTCTCACGGGATAAACCCGTCCCTTACTTGCACCACGGCATTACGTGGCGTGCCGGAGTTATAAGGCCGCGGGGGCTGACGGGAGTCGAACCCGCGACATACGCTAACCGAAGCTAGCCGTTCTATCCGCTGAACTACAGCCCTGCCATCTGCTAGGTGGATGGCACGCGGTAGACACCTAGCATCTACCGCGTCTCGCTCTCCCGTCTGGACTCGAACCAAAACAAGCAGTTCCAAAGACTGCCGTGCTACCTATTACACCACGGGAAAATTGGTTAGCTTGGACTTTAGCGGGCTCCCGCCACCGTCATATCGACTGCCAACCGTTCGCCGGAGAGCACATGTTACCTCACTATCGACCATGCTCGCTAGCCGCCCTTTATATTTCGCTTGAACCACTGCAAGGGTAGTGCGTTCAACCGCCTAACGCTTATCCTAGGCTCACGTTAGGATTGCGGAACGTGAGGGATTCGAACCCCCGAACCGTTGCCAGTTAGCACCTTAGCAGGGTGCCCGCTTAAACCACTCGCGCAACGTTCCAGCCCCGTCTAACGCAAAATGAAAGGGAATGCTAGACGGGAATTAAATTATATATATAGATAGATGGCTCAATTTCTTTTCTTGCAAAGAAATAATATACCACATCAGACAGGCAAACACGCCGAAGGTATAATCTTCGGTGCGTAATGATTTTGAACACAATTATGGTGGAACCGGGGTCGTGGAATATCGGCACTATAATCACATAATACGCTAACCTTAACCGCCGCAGGATTAGCAATAACACTGTAAAAACTTTTGACATACGTACCACTATCAACGTAAATATCAGTCATCCCGCCGCAAGCTGACTGCGTTTGCGTTTGAACAAGCATGGAATTTAAATAAGTCATACATAATGCGCCGGTTTGCTGGTTCGTCGTGTAACCGTTAACGTCTTCGTTGATAGTACCCTTAAACTCCCATATTCTATCTGTCTTGCAGAAAATACCGTTCATCGCCTTACGTTTAAACGGATTCCTAATCTGCCCACCCACAAGGTCACCACCTTGAGCGAAAGCAACACAGGTTAAAAGCTGTATATCATCCAACGCTTCGTAATAAGTCTCAAAGACTCTGTCAAGGTCGGAATATTCTCTCCTTTTAAGTTTTCCGTTGGACGGGAAACGATATTGAAAACTCGTATAATCGTCATCGAGCTGAAGAAAATAATCAATTCCTAAATCACGCGCTAATTCGTAGGAATATTGACGAGGGTAGAGGATGCCGGTACGCGGAGTGAAATTGTCCATACTATCGGTATATTCGGCTACCTTTCCACGGTTGAATATTTTAACGTTTTGTTCGCCGTATTCATGAATATAGTCGGATATTGTTGGGTCAGTATCGTCTAAAAGAAAATACGTTTTACCGGTATAGTGTTGTCGTTTAAGTGTCTTAAATGTTTTTTTGATTAAACGGACGTTTACGAGTGAGAATAAAAACAGCACTATTCCTCATTGGTTAACGCTTCCTCTGCTAACGCTTGTAGAGTCTTGGTCATTTTAATAAACCCATTTTCAATAGCATTATCGTAATCGACGATAACGAGGGCTAGTTTTTCGAAAATCTTCCGTTCGTTTTGTGGTAGGTGTGAATAATATTCAGCTATTTGGTCGTAGTTAAAGACTGTGAACCGGTAAGCCGCGTGCGTTAAGAATTTTCGCAACTTAGTATCTTTAATGTTAGCTTTAATATACGTTAAAAGTTCATCGGTCTTAGAATGGTCATATAGCGCGGAGAGAGCGGGTGGGGTATCGGATTGTGGTGTATACACCGGCGTATCGATTTTAGCAGTATAAACGTTATCCGGCGTATCATCGTTAATCCGTAAATCGAATTGGCCCATATCAAGCGAGGGTAAATCGGTTTTAATCTGGGCTAATTCGCTGTTAAGCATATCTATATCGAACCCGGAATTAAGTGTCAGCTGATTATGGACAAGCGTATAGGCGCGACGTTGAGCGTCAGACAAATCATCCAGACAAATAACTGGACACGTCTTACGCTTAAGCTTCTGCAAGGCCAACACTCGGCCATGCCCTTCCACAATGATAGGCACACCGTCCGCGTCATGCCACACGGCCACTGGGTCATTCATACCAAACTCTTCAATACTGGCCGCTATCTGCGTCACCTGCTCGGCTGGATGCTGTTTAGCATTCATGGCATACGGTACAAGGTCAGCAACCTTCATTTCGATAATTTGCAGACTCATTTTCTACTCTCCTTATCACGCCAAATCATGTATAGCCGGAGTATATACGCTTTCTCTACTCTCGGGTACGCTTTCATCAGTCCAGAGCGGACGCCCTTGATATTACGTCTCACCATGCGGACGGTGTTCGAACCGCGTGTAAGCCGCCAATTATCCCATAGGAAACGACCGAAACGCACAGTGGCATAACTCATGTCCTCCGCCGGATACTGGACGAATTCAAGCCATTCGCGCACAGTCCAAAAATCATTCTTCATCTTCATCACCCTTGACGAACTCAATATTAATGGTTGGTGGAACATAACCGTTAACTGTCTGTTCAACCGGTTGCAACGCTTTGCCGTCAACGCGGTCAACAGTATCAACTAGCTTCTTCCAACCTTCTCGCTTCTGCATGTCCAACACGGTTTGCAATGCGGCACGTTGGAATTGTGTAAGCTCGCCGCCCTTTGCTTGCAGGATGACCTCTTGCAGTTCAATGTCAGTCATGCGACCGTATTTATTGACGTTGTACGTGTAGCTGTCTTCTTTCCTCCACCTGCCCCTACACGCGTTCTCCGGATGGTCACCGAAACCACCCTTGCCTGTCGGATTGTTAACCGTCCCTTTTTTAGCACCCATCTTCGAAGTCCTCCAATTCCAATTGCACACTATGCGGCTTACGGCATTCCGCAATCATGGTTTTTATTTCAGGGTCATTCAAGTCAATCGGCGTTGAATTATGCGGGATACTCAACGCTTCCAGCTGTTTCCATGTCAAACTCATAAGCCCAGCGCCTTTAGAATGAGTCTGAACAGCATGATGCAAGCAAGCATCATCACCAACGCAAAATCAACCAACACTAACACTGCCGCGATACTACCAATGATATGGCCGATGTTCTGTTTAAGCTTCTTCATGGGCAAGTCCTTCCACTGTGATATGCGCGCCAATATGAGGCCCGGACGCGTAGATTTTGGTTGCGCCTAGGTCAACCACCTGACTATCATCCACCCACACTCCCGCATCGGTCAAGGCGTCCAATATGGCACGGCACAGTTTGTCAATGTCTGGCGGAACGGTAGGCATATGACGTTTCACGGTTTTAGGACGCGGCATGAAAAACGTGATGCGCACCGACACGGGAACGTTCTTGGCAAACTGTGTGAACTTTTCCCGAGTCATTGCAATACGCGCATTATCAGCCACGAGGTTACGCCACGGTTTCTCACGTTTACTCATTGGGATGGCGTGCCCCCGTACGAAACGGTAACTCCCCTTGGGCGCGGGAGTCATGCCATACGCGTTAAACGTTAACGTTTTGGTTTTCAAAATGCGGTTTCACCCCAAGCGTCACTATTCCCGAAATCGTCGAAATTGGACGGACTATTAGCCGTCTGCGGTTGTTGAGTCTTCGGCGGACGGGGTGGATACACGGTAAGCTTTGGGAATCGAGCGTCGAAATACACGCGCGGTTGCCCGTTCTGGTCAGTACCGCAAGAGTAATTAAACGCGGTTTCCAAACGCACCTCGCTACCCTTGTGCAAGACTTTTTGCAGGGCTTGAGCTCGGTTAACGTCCCATTCCGTGCAACGGATGAAAATCTGGCAATCATCCACATACTGTCCTGTCTGCTTATCCTTGTGCGACCCGTTACCGGCCACGGTGAATTGCATGATCTGCTTACCTGTCTTCGTCGTCTTCAATTCAGGGTCGCCGGTGAGCCTACCGTGTTCGATTAGCATAATAGGGTCGTTCATTTGTTTTGCTCCAATCTTTTCGAACGTTTATATTCGCGTATCTGCGCTAAACGTTCCTCGTATTTTCGTGGGTATTCTTTTTTGATTCTCGCGTATTGTTCGCGGTCATGTTGCAACCGTTCCTCACGGTGGGCTTGATAGTATCGGCGTTTGCGTGCCCGTTCCAGCTCACGCTGTTGAGCTGTTAGTGGACGTTTCCGTTTCGGTTTCCGGAATGCCTCTATTTGTTCTTGCAGTGGGGCAAGGTCATAATCCTGCATCTGGGTGATATGCGCTTTCAACGAGCATTCAATTTCACCTTCGGCGGATAGCCTACTCACTTACTTTATCCTTCGGTGGTGTTGACTTCTTAATAAAGTCTTGTACATTCTCTTCGGATATTCTCCACATTCTACCGACCTTGAATCCGTCGAGCTTGCCGGAATTGAGCCAATAGAAAACGGTCTGAACGGTCACGTCGAAACGTTCCGCAATGTCATTAGGCTTTAAGTATTTCATACTTCGATTGTATCACATGATTTTTATAAAACACGCAATTTTAGAAAATAGTCAAGTCTTTTTTTACTCTTGGTCATGT